>Ga0256845_1000078_pt1 | contig 82204 bp, 70 predicted proteins | sample RiftiametaG_FD_189101 | JGI IMG/M metagenome (GOLD analysis project Ga0256845, IMG submission 189101) | Tube worm associated microbial communities from hydrothermal vent at the East Pacific Rise, Pacific Ocean - Riftia | ecosystem: Host-associated > Annelida > Integument > Unclassified ...
GCTGACAAGGCCGACGCCAAGAAGGCCGGAGCCGAGGTCTCGGCGGGCGCCGAGGGTGGCGCTCAGGTCAAGACCGACGCCAAGGGTGGCGCCGAGGTCAAGGCCGGCAACGCCGAGGTCAAGACCGACGGCGAGGGCAACGTCAAAGTCGAGGCCGCCGGCAACACGGTCAAGACCGACGGCGAGGGCAACGTCAAAGTCGAGGCTGCCGACGGCAGCAAGGTCGAGACGGCCGCCGACGGCAGCGTCAGCATCAAGGGCCCAGACGGCAAGTCGCTCGACGTCGACGCCGCCGGCAACGTCAAGCTGCCGCTCTGAGCAGCGATCTGTCCGAGGGCGCGCCGGGTGCAGGGATCTTCCCTGCCCTGCCCTCACTCTTGCGCTCACATGTCGACGCGCACGAAGCTCCAGCTGCCCAACCCCTCGGTCGCCGACGCGTAGCCGAACGACCCCGTGAGCGCCGTGTCGTCTCGGTTGATGAGCAGCCAACCCCGCCCGCGGCTGCCCAGCCCGTCTTGCCAGGTAAAGGTACAGCGGTTCGAGGGCGCCTCGCTGCCCTGCTCGGTGACCACAAAAGAGTGATCCAGCAACAGCGTGTACTCGAGCGCGCCGTCGCTGGTGACGAAAGACCCAAAGTAGCTGCGCTCGTCGAGAGTGCCGAGCAGGAGCGTGCCGGAGAATCCGTCCACATCTCCAGACCACTCCCCCCCGAACTCGGGGTCGATCTCGTACACGGATGCAGGTGGGTAGTTGGTCGCCCGGACCGAGCCTGTGGTTCCGGATCCACCACCGGGCATGGGGCAGCCGAGCAGGGTGCTCAACCCCAGGCCCAACCCCAGCAGCCCACGACGGAGCCCATTGGGTCGCCTCGGGCTGGGAGGCCTGTCACGGGCTGCCCACAGCCCCGTCACCCGGCGGCGTCTGGGCGACCGGGCGAGCTCGCCCCCTGTGTGCGCGTCGACCACCGCGCCCTGCATAACATTTTGTCGACGCTCGGGGCACTGTGAGGGTCCACCGCGGTCGAGCTTTACCGGGACTTTGCCGGGCCTGAGAGGCCCGCTATTGTGCAGGCCGGATGACCGAGCGCACTCCGCCTGAGCCCCGCCGGACGCTGGTCCGTGCGCTGAGCCCCACCGTGATGGTGGCACTCCTGCTCGCGCCCTGCCCCCTGCTCGCGGCGCCGCCCAGCGACACCTCTGAACAGCCCGAGCCCGAACCCAACGGCACACTCCCCGACGTCGATCCCGAGGCCGCTCCTCAGCCGACGGTCACCGCAGTGGAGGCCCCCGAGATCATACGCGGGGGCGGGGTGGCTGGAGCCGTCGTCGATCCAGATGATCCCAACGCGACCCGGGCCCAGTCGGACCTCGAGGGCGAGAGCCTCGACACGAACGTCGCCGGTGTCCCCGAGCGCCTGCCCAAACTCCAGGCCGGAGGCTGGTGGATGACCTTCGGCGCGGTCGCCCTGGCGGCGAGCGGCGGTGTGCTCTCGGGCATCGCCGAGACCCGGGAGGACGAGGCCGAGCGCCTCGCCTATGGCTTCGACCTCTCGACGGGCAGCGCCCCCCTGTACGCCGATGTCGCGGACGAGTACGAGCGCACCCTCCAGGAGGGAAACAGCTACCAGCGGGCCGCTCGCGGGCTGGTGATAGCCGGCAGCGCGACCTTGCTCGTGGGCATTGGGCTGTTCATCGCCGATGGTGTCCAGCGTCGTCGTCGCCGCAGCGACACCCATGACGCCTCCCGACTCGACGCCTCCCGACGTTCCCGATTTGTCATCGAAGCGAACGCCTCTGGCCTCTCCCTGCGCTTCTAGTCTTCCAGTCTTCCAGTCATGCCCACCTCGACCAGCGAACGTCCAGCCTCGACCGCGGCCCTCAAACTCGGCGCCCTCGGGCTCGCCCTCGGGCTCGGGCTGCTCGCTCCAGCCTGCTTCACTCCGCCCGCCGACGACGTGCTGTTTGCGTGTGAGCCAGAGGGCCTCGACGACTGCCCACCAGGCTACGACTGCGAAGCCGACGGCTGCTGCCACCGGGGCGGATCCGACTTGGAGGCCATGCTCGGAGCCTGCGCACTCGGCGGGCAAGATGGCGGTTCCAGTGGCTCGGAAGACGTGGACACGGGTTCGGAAGTCGACACGGGCGGCCTGGACGACGGCGAGACCGAAGGCTCTGGCCCAGGGTCGGAGGGCAGCTCCGATACGCAAGACGGCGAGACCACAGACGACGCCGACGCCGGGACCAGCGAGAGCGGGCCTGAGCCGGACACCGGTGTCGATTCCAGTTCCGAGGGCGGCTTCGATACAGGTTCCGATACCGGCTTCGATACTGGCGGCTGAACGACTTGTGTCCCCCGGATGCAGCCGGTACAAGCCGTCCCTGCGGTCAAACTCGAAGCGGGCGTCAGATCGACGCGACCGTAGGCTACGCTGACCGCCTTCGACAGGGGCATATGGGACTCAAGGATTTCTTCTTCGGCGGCGGCTCGGGCTCTGGAAAATCGGGGCGCAAGAGCAAGATCGACAAGCTCACCAAGCGAGTCACCAACCAGTACGCCCAGTCGACCGAGCGCTACGGCGCCATGGAGGACCTCCTCAAGCACGCCGTCGACTGTTGGGACAAGGCCGTGCGCCTCCCCGAGGGCGGCGAGGAGCGCCTGGCCCTCGAGAAGAAGGCCGACGATTGCTACGTCGGGGTGCTCAAGCGCTTCACCGTCGTCGCCAGCAAGGCCATCGAGGACGAAGAGGAGAAGGGCTGGCTCTACCGACGTCTGACGGCGATCGGCAAGCCCATGCTCGCCCCCATCAAGCGCTTCGTGGTCGACGCCGAGGGCATCGCCTGGCCGCTGCGGATCGTCGAAGACGTGGCCAGCGAAGAGGAGGAGTGGGAGATCCTCGACGCCCTGCTCGAGGCTCACCCCCCCGGCTACGAGCGCGACTCGAGCCCCAAGCGGCAGATGCTCACCCACCTCAAGGAGATCGACGATCCCCGGGTCCGGGACATCCTCGCGCGCTACCTCGTCGACACGGACGAGGACATCCGCTTTTTCTGCACCGAAGCGATGATCACCAACGGTGAGATCGAGTCGCTTGAGCCCCTCATCCGGCAGCTCGACAACGACGAGGAAGAGTCCCTGCGCCTGCGCAACCGGGTGCTCGATGGGCTCTCCGATCTCGGCTGGGATCTCTCGGAGTATGCAGCGGTGATCCGCAAGCACCTCGACGACGACCATGCCTTCGACGGCACCAAGCTCACACGTCGCTGAGCTGGCCGGAGCGAGCACACAGAGGGATCACAGGGGCCGAAGCCGACCAGCGTGTGGAGGACCCCCCTCACGCGCTGCGGGGCCGGTTATCCCCGCTCCTCCCGCTTCCTCTCCCTGTCATCGGAGCGCGGCGCGATCGACGGTCACGGCCACAGCGCACCGCACACAGCTTGCCCCGGTGAGGACGAGCAGGTAGTAGCCGCCCAGCCGGCAGGTGGGTGCCCACCGCTCGCTGAGCTGGCGGCGAACAGGAGCACACATGCCCCGCCGCGACGATATCAAGCGTATCTGTGTCCTCGGTTCTGGCCCGATCGTGATCGGCCAGGCCTGCGAGTTCGACTACTCCGGCACGCAGGCCATCAAGGCCCTGCGCGAGGAGGGCTACGAGGTCATCCTGCTCAACTCCAACCCGGCGACGATCATGACGGATCCGGAGCTGGCGAACGAGACCTACATCCGGCCTCTGACCCCCGAGGACCTCGACCAGGTCCTCGCCAAGACCAAGCCCGACGCCCTCCTGCCCACGGTCGGAGGGCAGACCGCCCTGAACCTCGCCCTCGAGGCCGGCCGCCGCGGAATCCTCGAACATCACGGCGTGGAGCTGCTCGGGGCCACGGTCGAGGTGATCGAGAAGGCCGAGGATCGCGACCGCTTCAAGGCCGCCATGCTCAGCATCGGCCTCGATGTACCGCGCTCGTTCTACGTGCACTCGATGCAGGAGTGCCGCGAGGCCCTCGAGGAGATCGGCTTCCCGGCCATCATTCGCCCGAGCTTCACGATGGGTGGATCCGGAGCGGCGATCGCCTACAACCGCGAGGAGTACGAGCAGCTGTGCGCCCACGCCCTGAGCGAGTCCCTGCGTGGCGAGGCGCTCATCGAAGAATCGGTGCTCGGCTGGAAAGAGTACGAGCTCGAGGTCATGCGCGACTCGAAGGACAACTTCGTGGTCATCTGCGCGATCGAGAACCTCGACCCCATGGGCGTGCACACCGGTGACTCGATCACCATGGCGCCCGCGCTCACGCTCACCGACAAGGAGTACCAGCACATGCGCACGGCCGCCGCCCGCATCGTCACGGAGATCGGTGTGACCACGGGCGGCTGCAACATCCAGTTTGCGACCAACCCGGAGACCGGGCGCATGATCGTGATCGAGATGAACCCCCGGGTCAGTCGGTCCTCGGCCCTGGCCTCGAAGGCGACCGGGTTCCCGATCGCCAAGTTCGCGGCCAAGCTCGCCGTCGGCTACACCCTCGACGAGCTCGACAACGACATCACCAAGGTCACGCCGGCCAGCTTCGAGCCGAGCATCGACTACATCGTCACCAAGATCCCGCGCTTTGCGTTCGAGAAGTTCAAGGGTGCCGACGACACGCTGACCATCCAGATGAAGTCTGTGGGCGAGGCCATGGCGATCGGGCGTACGGTCCGCGAGTCTCTGGGCAAGGCCATGCGCAGCGTGGAGACCGAGACCTGGGGCTTCGACCTGGATCTGGGCGAGCCCGACCTCGACCGTCTCGAGGCCCTGATCAGTCGGCCCACGCCCCAGCGCCTGTGGCTGATCGGCGAGGCCCTGCGCCAGGGCATGAGTATCGAGCGTATCGCCCAGTGCACGGGCATCGACCCCTGGTTCCTGCACCACATCGCCGCGATCATCGAGCTCGAGCAGCGCCTCGCCCGGGACAGCCACGGCCGGGTCCCCGAGCCCGCGCTCTTGCTCGAGGCCAAGCGCGCCGGGCTCTCCGACCCGCGCATCGCAACCTTGTGCGAGAGCTCGGAGGACGCGGTCCGCGAGCGCCGTCGCCAGGCCGGAGTCCGCCCGGTCTACAAGACCATCGACACCTGCGCGGCCGAGTTCGAGGCCCACACCCCCTACCTCTACTCGACCTACGAACAAGAGGACGAGTCGGCGGTCTCGGATCGCAAGAAGATCGTGATCCTCGGCGGCGGACCCAACCGCATCGGCCAAGGCATCGAGTTCGACTACTGCTGCTGCCACGCCGCCTTCGCCCTGCGCGAGGCCGGGTACGAGACCATCATGGTCAACTGCAACCCCGAGACCGTGTCGACCGACTACGACACCAGCGACCGGCTCTACTTCGAGCCCCTGACTCGGGAGAACGTCCTCGACATCCTCGACCTCGAGGCCGAGCGAGGCGAGATCGTGGGGGTGCTGGTTCAGTTTGGGGGCCAGACTCCGCTCAAGCTCGCGTCCGCGATCGAGAGGGCCGGCTACCCCCTGCTCGGGACCAGCGCCGACTCCATCGACCGGGCCGAAGACCGGGGCCGCTTCGGCGAGCTCGTGAACCGGCTGGGCCTGCACGCGCCGCGCTGGGGCGTGGCCCGCTCGGTCGAGGAGGCCTTCGACATCGCCCACGAGATCGGCTTCCCGGTGCTCGTTCGGCCCAGCTACGTGCTCGGCGGGCGGGCCATGGAGATCGTCCACTCGGACGAGCAGCTCCAGAGCTACATGGACCTCGCCGTTCGGGCCTCGCCCGACCACCCGGTGCTCGTCGACGAATTCCTCGCCCACGCCATCGAGCTCGACGTCGACGCGGTCGCCGACGGCAAGAACGTGGTCATCGCCGGGATCATGGAGCACGTCGAAGAAGCGGGCATCCACTCGGGAGACTCGACCTGCTGTATGCCCCCGGTGAGCGTGCCTCCAGCGGCCCTCGACCGCATCCGCGAGATCACCACCGCCCTCGCTCGGGAGCTCGGCGTGGTCGGGCTCATGAACGTCCAGTACGCCCTCAAGGGAGAGCGTGTGTACATCATCGAGGTCAACCCCCGCGGCTCGCGGACGGTGCCCTTCGTCTCCAAGGCCGTGGGCGTCCCCTATGCCAAGATCGCGGCTTTGGTCGCCGCCGGCCAGACCCTCGAGCAGCTCGGCGTCCGCGAGCGCGTGCCCAAACACGTCTCGGTGAAGGTGCCCGTGTTCCCGTTCATGAAGTTCCCTGGTGTCGACGTGTTGTTGTCACCGGAGATGCGCAGCACGGGCGAGGTCATGGGCATCGCCGAGGACTTCGGCGCGGCTTTTCACGCCGGCATGGCTGCCGCCGACGTCCACCTCCCCCAGACCGGCACCGTGTTCGTCAGCGTCAGCGACGCCGACAAAGACGGAGTCCTGGCTGTCGCCAAACACCTGCGCCGACTGGGCTTCGAGGTGCTCGCCACTCGCGGCACCGCCCGGCATCTCCGGACTGCGGGCGTGGAGTGTGAGACGGTCAACAAAGTGCTCGAGGGCCGGCCCCACATCGTCGACCGGATCGTCAACGGCGACGTCCACCTGGTCGTCAACACCACGCAGGGCGAGCAGTCGGCCCGGGATTCCCTCTCGATCCGGCGCACGGCCCTGAGCATGCGTGTCCCCTACTTCACGACCCTCTCGGCGGCCCACGCCTGTGCCCACGCGATCGAGACGGTGCGCGTGGGAGGACGGGTCCTTGAGGCGATCTCCCTGCAGGAGTATCATCGACGTCCGCAGTACACGCCGGGCGAGGAGCCCCGCGAGCACGAGGCCTATCGGCCCGCGCCGTCTTGAGCTCGGGACCTCGGGTCCCGACCGGGCGCAGCCCGCACGCGAACTCCCACCCGCTTCCGCCCGGCCATGTGCGCTGGGCGTCGCCGCGAGCGGAACGAGCCTACGATGACGCAACGATTCCCCATGACCCCCGCCGGACTCGAGAAACTGCGGGCGGAACTCCGCGAGATCAAAGAGGTCCACCGACCCCAGAATGTGGCCGACATCGAGGTCGCCCTCGACCACGGCGACCTCCGCGAGAACGCCGAGTACCACGCGGCCAAGGAGCGCCAGGCCCTGCTCGCCGGACGCATGAGTCACCTCGAGGGGCGCATCGGCCTGGCCCAGGTCATCGACCCCACCCAGACCACCTCCGACCGCGTCGCCTTTGGAGCGACCGTAACCTTGCTCGACATGAACACGGACGAGCAGATCATCTACCGGCTCGTCGGCGAGGACGAATCCGACGTCAAGGCCGGTAAAGTCTCGATCGGCGCCCCCATCGCTCGCGCGCTCCTGGGTAAAGAAGCCGGCGACGACGCGACCGTGCGCCTACCCAAGGGCGAGCGCGAGTACGAAATCGTCAAAGTCGAGTACAAGCGGATCGACTGATGCCCGCCTCCGCCCTCACCTCTCCGATCCCCTTCGCCGCGGGCCTGCGCACACGCCTCCCCGGCCTCGCCCGTGCGCTCACCCTGCTCGCGCTCGCGCTCGCGCCCGGTGTGGGCTGCAAATCGCCGGAGGGAGAGTCCTGTCGCTGCGCCGACGACTGCCGCGATGGTTTGGTGTGTGTGGTCAACGACAACCAGATCCTCCAGCCCGGCGAGTGCGCGGCGAATCTGGCCGTGGGGTACTGCGCCGACGACGACTCTCTGCCCGGCGAGAATGCCCTCTCGGACATGCCTTTGTTCGATGACCTTCCGAGCCTACGGGACATCGGCTCGGGCGAGGACACGAGTACCGAGACGGATACGGGCACCGAGTCTGATTCGGGCACCGAGTCTGATTCGGGCACCGAGTCTGATTCGGGCACCGAGTCCGATTCGGGCACCGAGTCCGACACGGACACCGAGTCCGATACCGATACCGACACCGAGTCCGATACGGACACTGGCACCGAGTCCGACACCGAGTCCGATTCGGGCACCGAGTCCGATACCGATACCGGCACCGACACCACCGACGGATGAGTGAGCACTGGCTCTGGCGTCTGAGCACCCCAGCGTGGATCGCAGCGGCGCAGCGCGAGCTCGAACTGGGCGCTCGCGCCCTGCGCTCGCGCAGGACAGCGCTCACCCACGGTCGCCGAGCCGCCGGCATGGCGCTCAACGCAGTCCTCGTTCAGCTCGGTCGAAGTCGGCCGGCAGAGGTCTGCGAGACCCGCTGGGGTCGTAGCTACATCGACCACCTTCGCGCACTTGCACGCACCTTGGATGCAGACTCCGAGTCGGCCACTACGCTGCGCCTGCCCCTCGATCTCGCGACCTGCGTGCACTGTCGAGACCTCCTGGCGATCCCCGTCATGTCGCCGACGCTCGTCGGTCTGGGACGGGCACGCGACGCCGCAGCGCGCGATGGCCTGGCGACAGCGACCGAGATCGTCGCGGCCTGTGTGGCGCTGTGTACGGCCGAGACCGCGGTCGACTCCCCTGGCGCGACCTGATCGGTGTCGGCGATACCACCCGGTGAAAGGGCCGGGCGTGGCTGGAGTTTCAGCGCAGGCAGCTGGGGTTCAGCCGCAGGCTGTTAGAGTCGTCTCGTCCAACGAAAGTCGGGCGCGCAGTCTCCCTAGGGTCGCCCGATGAACCGCACCGCAATCTTCTTGTCGCTCGCCCTGGCCCTCGCCGCCTGTCAGCCGACCCAGTTTGACGACGACAACGAAACCGGCGAGGACGAGTCGAACACGAGCGACAGCGACGGATCGTCGAGCAGCAGTTCGAGTGGAAACACGAGTGGTAGTCCGGTGGTCGACTGTGATCCCGGTGAACAGGACGCCTGTCCCGAAGGGGAGAAGTGCACCGTGCTGACCAGCGGGGCCGACCCGGTGTACGAGTGTGTCCCCGACGACGGCAGCTTGTTGCCCTTCGACCCCTGCACCCCCGCGCCGGGGACGGGCCAAGATCAGTGCCCCTCGGGCTTCGCCTGTATCGCCACCGAACCCGAGGGAAGCGATGGCCAGTGCCTTGAGCTGTGTCTCGCGGACAACGACTGCGAGACCGCCCTGTGCACCGAACCCCCTGGCCGGTCTATCCCCCTATGTGCGCCGATCTGCGACCCACTCTCACCCTTTTGCCCCGACCAACAGGCCTGTCAGCGGGTCCGCTCGTCGGCCTTCGTCTGCCAGTTCCCGGGTGAGTCCGACTCCGGAATCACCGCGGATGTCTGTGACATCCTGGGAGACCGCGGCTGCGCGGAGGGCTTTGTGTGCGAGACGGGGCAGATCGTTCCCGGCTGCCCAGATCAGAGCTGCTGTACGGCCCTGTGCGACAAAAGCGAGGCCGAGCCCTGCCCCGCCCCCACGACCTGTGGAGGACTGCCCCTGGACCCCCAGCCCGGCCTGGAAAACGTTGGTGCGTGTTACGTACCGCAGTAGGGCGCTGGATTGAACCGCGGCCAGGTCGCGGCAACGGCAATCGCCATATCAGCGTGGACGCCGTGCTCCTCAATCGACACACCAGAGCACACCAGATGGACGCCCTCAGCCACGTGCTTGCCGCATGACGCCGTTCTATGGCTCCGGCCTTCCGGCCGCCCCAGTCGATCCAGATCGCCCAACACACCGCAAACAACGATATCGCGCCTCCCAGAGTAGGCAATTCTATGCATACAATATTAGCCCTCGTTTATGTGGTCACTGCCTAGAGCAGTGCTATAGGTTGAAGGTGAAGATTGGAAAGCTCCTCGCCGCCACCGCCCTCGTCTGTTCGAGCGCTGCCGTGCTCATGGCCCCGGTCGGGACGGCCCAAGCCTACCAGTACCAGTGCGCCCAGCCCGAGTTGGAGGCCGCAGGGAGCTTCACAGTCGAGACCCAGGGACCGAACTTCCTGTTTCAGATCTCCGAGGACCTGTGTTTCATCAACCTGCCCGCGACCTTCATCTTCGAGGGTGACCTCGAGGGCAGCTTCTCGTCGGACTTTCACATCGCGCACTTCGGGGCCTGTGACCAACCCGCATTCGAGATCTTCTGGACCAAGGGCACCTACGAGGGTTCCGTGCTCGGGGGCGAGGGTACCTTCGACTACAACTTCCAGGGCACCATCGTGGACAACTTCGCGGACGGCACCCTGTTTGTGAAGCCCGGGTCGGGTACGGACGAGCTCGAGGATCTCTCAGGGTACTTCTCGCTGTCTGGAATCTCCGGGGTCTCGGGCGACTACGAGGGCAGCGTCGACCTCTGAGCCTCACACCTCCGAGGAGGTGGCAAAGATTACGGTTGGCCGAGTCGGCGACGCGCGGCAAGATGGACGCTGTGCGTCGCCATCACACAATCGACTACATCGAGTTCTCGGCCCCAGACCTCGATCGCGCCAAAGCTTTCTACGAGGCCGCGTTCGGCTGGGCGTTCAACACCTACGGGCCCGACTACATGGGGATCCAAGACGGCGAGGGTGGAGAATGTGGTGGGTTCGCCAAGGCTGCGGCCGAGCCCGGGGGACCCTTGGTGATCCTGTTCTCGACCGACCTCGAAGCCACCCGCAGAGCTGTGGAGGCGGCGGGCGGCACCATCGTGAAGGCCCCCTTTGATTTCCCAGGCGGCCGCCGGTTTCATTTCTCCGACCCCGCCGGCAACACCTTGGCGGTCTGGACCGAGTCGGCCCAGTAGTCAGGGCACGCTCGAGAACAGGGGCCTGCAGCCGCTGACCTCAGCCGGCGCTGCCTCCGATGGAGGCCGGGCTTCACCGGTCTCACTGATCTCATCGATGTGCCACCGCCCACCGCGTGCGGCCAGGGCCACTGGAACCTGCTCACCGCTGGCCTCCGGCAGACGGGGCGTGGGCAAAAGCAGCAGCGCGCCGCCACAGTCGTAGGGCGCGAGCGCAAACACGGGTCCGATGCGGGTGTGATCCACGACCGAGCGCTGCTCGCCCCAGCTCGGGGCAAAGCCCAGGCGCCCATCCTCGACCCAGCCGATATAGATCTGTTCGGGCACCTCGCTCTCCCCTCCCAGCCGACGCAGGATCAGGACCGGACCGAGCGACGTGCCCACCCCCTCGGCCTCGCAGCGCGCGAGCGTGGGCCCGCAAGCCTGGGGCGCCGCACCTTCACCGACCAGCGCGCTGTCGGTCTCGGTCTCGGCCGTCACGAGAGTCAGCGCGCGCAAGCTCAGGTGCGCGGAGCCATCGAGGCTGGCGGCGTCGTCGACCGAGAGACTCCACCCACAGCCACCGCGCAGCCCATCCACGAGCGCCACGGCGTCGCCCCCAGACGCGACACAGCTCGGTCCCTGCTTGGGACGGACACCGCCCGGCCGGGTCGACGCGACCTCCGGCTCGCCGCTGGGCTGGGCGACACACGCAGACGCCGACAGCCAGACCAGCAGCGCGCTTGAACACGCGCGCGACACTCAGTCTTGCCTCAGTCTTGCCTGACGATGTCGACCCGCAGGGGCGCGCCCTGGTTGGTCGTCGCCTTGGTCGAGGAGGGCAGACTCGAGATCCGCCAGATCTGTGTGCCGTTGGCATCACGACCGAGGAGGCCATTTTGGCGAAGCTCGACGATCGGCGTGCAGCCCGAGAACTTCTCGACCGGGAGCGGACCGATGTGGAGGTCGGCGTAGCTGAGCGAAGCCGGATCCAAGATCTTCAATGTGACCTTGAGGTTGTAGATCCCCGTGCTCTCGATCAGCGCCTGATCGATGCTGGTCACCTCGCAGTCCGCGATGTCGTCGTAGGCCGAACACAGCTTGTCCTTGAACTCGTCGAACACGGGCGCACCCTCGGGCCCGTCCTTGCTGTAGCCGGTCTTGTCGACCAAGTAGAAGTCCTGAAGACAGGACCTGTACTGAACCGTGGCCACGACCTCGGTGGTGCCCGCAAACACCTGGACGTTTCCGCCCACGGGAGACAGCTCGATCCGTATCGTGCCGAAGGCGTCGGCCTCGGGCTCGGCACAGCTGGACGAGATGGTGAGACCGAACAACGCGGTCGCCAGGGTCACGACAGACTTTGAGGCCCTCATTTGTGGGTGAGTGTGGCAGAGGGCACACCATTCCGGCAAGGCGGGTGCTCACGGGTCTCTCTACACCGAGGCCGACCCGGATCGCGTTCCCTACCCGCGGCTTCCGACCGGCTCCAGGTCGGACCTGCCCAGGTCGGGCCTGGACCCCAGGACGGGTCTGATCCAGGCCCGGGCGTGAACCAGTAAACACGCTTGAAGGCGGTCCTGGGTGGTCCTGTGACGATTTTGCCACACTCGCGACTGTGACGGCGGTCACCGGATTCGGGGACCCCCGCGTGTATGCTCGGCCCGCAATTAGCGCACCTCACGCCTGAGCGCGGACTTCGAGATGCTTCCGAAATCGACCTCCATGCAGCGCGAGAGCGCACCCCCTGACCAGGCCGGCCCGCGTCGGAGCTCGCCCGATTGGCAGCCCGCGATCCTCGGAGACGACGCGGCCCTCGACCCTGCCATCGAGCGCAGTTTGGAGTGGTGCGCGCTATGGTGGAAGCGCCTGGCTCCGGGCTTCGAGGCCCAGGATGACCCCGAGCGTGTCGCCCCTTGGCTCGCGGCGATCCCCGACATCGGACCGACCTGCGAGGTCCTGCTCGCCGACGCCCTCTTCCACGATCTCAGCGAGGACGAGCGTTCGGCCCTGATCGCCTGGGTGCGCAGCCAACAGCGAGCCGACGGCAGCTGGGCCGGGCTCGACGGTGAGACCGATCTCTCTCTGACCTGCCTGGGATACTGGGCCCGGGTCCAACACGGCGACGACCCCGAGGCTGAAGACCTCGCCCTCGCCCTGCGGGTGATCCATGGGCTCGGCGGCGCGCGGCGGGCCAACCTCACCGTCCGCCTGTGGCTCGCCCTCGCCGGCGCGGTGCCCTGGGACTGGGTCCCGGCGATCCCCTCGGAGCTCTATCTGCTCCCGGCCTTCACCCCTCTCTCTCCCGCGCGCCTGTCTCCGTGGGCGCGACAGCTGGTCTGCGCCGTGCACCTGCTGGCCGAGTCGAACGCCCGTGTCCACCTCTACGAGGCCGGCGAGCTGCTCCTCTATAACCGGGATCAAGAGCCGATTCCGCCCCGCCTGACCTCCCCCGGCCTCGCTGGCGACCTGCTTCAGACCTTCGACCGGGCCATCAAGCTCACCCGCGCCCTGCCCCGAGGCATGGTCCACCGACGCTCCCTGGCGCAGGCCCGCTCTCTGCTCGATCGGGCCCAGCAGAGCCACGGTGGGTGGTTCTCCACCCGCCCCACCCTCTACGCCCTGCTCGCGCTGCGGGCCTGCGGCGAGTCCTCCGACGACCCGCGGATCCTCGCCGGCCTGCGCTACCTCCGAAGCGCGCGCGGCCTGGTCGAGGTCGGTGGACAGCCGCTGCTTGCCCAGGGGCTCAACGGACCCTCGTTGGCCAAGCTCGCCCGACTCGGTGCCGTCCTCGATCCAGAGCGCATCCACGGCCGGCTCCTGCGTGCAGAGATCGCCGCTCCGGGCCCCTGGCAGCGGCGGGTAGACGCACCCAGCGGCGGCTGGCCCAACGAGCTCGGGGCGGAGCGCCACCTCGATCTGCGGGCGACCTGCGCCGCCCTCTCGGCCCTGCGTGGGTTCCACAACAGCGCGAGCCGGGCCTGCCTGCGCCGCGCCGCCGAGGTCACGCTGGCCATGCAGGAGCCCGACGGCTCGTTCGCCCGCTTCGAGCGTGGAGAGGCCGACGTCCCGCTCTCGCACCTGCCGTGGCGCGACGCCGATCAGCTGAACTTGGGCGCCCCCGAGAGCGAGGGCCGGGTCGCCCACACCGCCATGGTCCTGCGCGAGCTGTCCGTGTTGGGCTGGCGCCGCGAGGACGATCGGGTAGCCAAGGCGCTGGCGTGGCTCAGCGACGCCCACGCCCACGGGGGCCACGAGTGGTCCCTGACCACCCTCGCGGAGGTCCTGCGTGCATGCGCGGCCCAGTGTCCCCCATCCGCCCCCCTGCGTCAGGCCTGCGAGGCCGCCATGCGCAAGCGCCAACTCGAAGACGGCAGCTTCGGCGACCCTCTGTCGACCGCGCGGGCCCTCATCGCGCTCCTCGATCTGATCCCCCGGGGTCGACCCTGCGTCCAGTGCCACCGGGCCGCGCGACAGCTCGTCCGCCAGGTCGACGCACTCCCGGCCGAACCCAACGCCGACGACCTCGCCGCCGACGTGGCCGCGACCAGCCTGCCCGGCTTCGGGCTCTCGCCTCGACTGCGAGATCCCAGCGCCGGAGTCCGCGAGATCCACATCGCCCTGGTCCGATTCCGAGACCACGCGGGCTGAGCCCGAGACACGAGCATCACCGTGACCACCCCGAGTACCCACGACCAACCTCGCCTGCGCTCTCACTACGATGTGGTGATCGTCGGGGCCGGCGTCGCCGGCTGCGCCACAGCTGTGTCCCTCGCTCGGGCCGACCGCCAGCAGCGGCGCTCCATCCTCGTCGTCGATCTCCACCGCGAGGTCTCGCCCCGTTTCTCGGGCGAGTTCATCCACCCCCGCGGCGCCCAGGTCCTCGACGATCTCGGCTTCTACGGACCTCTGTCCGCGGCCGGGGCCGTCGATGTCGACGGTTTCGTCGCTCACTCCCACGCCGATGAGCCGGAGCCCGTCGTCCTCGACTACGCGACCATCCCCGGTGAGCGCCCCCGCGGTCTCTCCGTACACCACAAGACCATCGTCAAGGTCATGCGTCAGACCATGGCCGCGCGTCCCCAGGTCACCCTCTGCGCGCCCTGGCGTGTCACGGATCTGACCCGCGCCGGGGGGAGCCCGGAGGGCCGCATCGACGGCGTCCTGATCCGCGACCCCGAGGGCGAGATGCACGAGATCCACTGCGACCTCGTCGTCGCCGCCGACGGGAAGGCGAGCCCGATACGCAAGATGGCCGGCATCAAGGCCGAGCGCCAGAACCTGGGCTTCACCGCCGGGCTCGAGGTTCCCCGCGCCAGGGTCCAGCACACCCTCCACGCCAACGTGTTCCTCGGTGGGCCCGGACCCATGCTCTGCTACCCGATCGAGCGCCGCGCCGATGGGACACTGACCTCACGCCTGACCTTCGACCTCCCCCAGAGCCTCCCGGCCAAGGGCGCCGCCGTGAGCACCTACCTGCTCGAGGCCTTTGTCCCCTATCTCCCGGCGGGGCTCGCCGACGACGTCACCGCGGCCCTCGCCAACCTCGACGGCCCACTCGAGATGGCGCCGACCATCAACCTGCCCGCGCCTCAGGCCACCGGCCACGGTCTGGTCCTGGTCGGCGACGCGGCGGGTTGTTCTCACCCGATCACCGCGAGCGGCATGACCATGGGTCTGCTCGACGCCAAATACCTCGGCCGTGAGGCCCAGCGCCGGTCCGAGCAGCTCGCCGACGACGACCGCAGCCCCTGGCTCGATGACCGTTGTCTGCGCCGATACCGCTACGAACACGATCGCTACGTACCCACCCGCCAGGCCCTCGCCGATTCGATCTTCGAGGCCTTTCGTGGCGTCGACACCGGCGCCCGCGGGATCCGGCGAGCCCTGTTCAGCTACTGGCGCAGCGGCTCACGCCAACGCACCCGATCACTCGCGCTGCTCGCATGTGCAGAGCAACGGCCGCAAATTTTCCTGGCCGAATACCTCAAGACCGCCGGGCACGTGGTTCAAGCCAGCATGATGCCGCAGCACGCATCTCACTACCCATTCGCGGATCGCCTCCGCCAGGCACACGGCGCCGTCGGCCTCGCCGGGACCAAAGTTGGGATGGTGGCCCAGGTTGCATGGTCACAGATCCGACCGAGCTGGCTCGCGGCCTGACGACTCCTGGGAAATGCTCCACACGTGCTTCGAACCGCAATCTGCGTGCACAACTCTATAGAGTTCTATAGACAGCTCATGCGTCTCGTAGACAGGCCGAGGGGGCCGCTGAGCCAGCCCGATCCACCCGGCACCCAGACTTGGAAGTTGCGCTTTCGTTGACACCCGCCGCCGCCACACCTACGCTCCGACGAGTGGGCCAAATCCGGGTTCTCGTGGTCGACGACGACCCCTGGATTCTCCGCATGGTTTCATCCAGCCTGGAGAAGAAGGGTACGTATGTGGTGGAAACCGCTCGCGATGGCGATCAAGCCTTTCGCAAGGCGCAGTCCATCAAGCCTGACATCATCATCTCTGATGTGATGATGCCGGTCATGGACGGTTGGGCGTTGGTCCAGGAGCTCCGGGCCGACCCGAACCTGGCGGACGTCCCTGTGTTGTTCCTGACCGCGCTGGGCAAAGATGAGGAGCGCCTCCAGGCGCTCGGCCTCAAACCCGACGACTACGTCTCCAAGCCGTTTCGCTTCGACGATCTCGAGCGACGTGTGCTCAAGACCCTCGCCCGTCGAGCCGGCGGTGGCTACGGCGGTGCTCCCGGTCCTGGTGGTCCCCAAGGTGCCCCCGGCTTCGGCCAGGGTTTCGGCCAGCAGCCGCAACAACCCCAACAACCCCAACAGGGCTTCGGCCAGCCGGGACGCGGGAACTTTGCTGGCCAGGGCTATCCCCCACAGCAGGGCGGCTACCCACAACAGGGCGGCTACCCGCAGCAAGGTGGGTTTCGAGGTCAGCCCGCCCCAGGGCAAGGGCAGGGCAGCCCTCAAGGCTACCCGCAACAGCAGCCGCAACAGCCACCACAAGGTCAGGGTCCCTACGGCGGCTACCCACAGCAGCCGCAACAGCCACAACAGGGTCAGGGTCCCTACGGCGGCTACCAACAGCAGCCTCAACAGGGCTACGCCGCGCCCGTCCCCCAGCGCCCGGCCCAAGAGCCCGCCGCCGTCGATCCCGGAGCCTCCGGCACCTTCTCAGGCGCCATGAAACGCACCGGGCTCTCCGGTCGCCTCGAGCAACTCGGCCTCTCCAGCCTCTTGGTGATGATGGAGATGGAGCGCAAAGACGGGGTTCTCCAGCTCCAAAACGCGGACGACAAGCGCGTCGGCCGAATCTTTCTGCGCAAGGGCCAGGTCATCCAATCGCGGATCGACAAGGACGACAAGGCCCGCGGCCCGCGGGAGTCCGTCTACTACATGCTTACTTGGGCCAAGGGCCGCTTTCACTTCACGGTCATGGACGTCGAGATGGAGGATGTCGTCAAGACCTCCACGACGAGCCTGCTCATGGAAGGCGCGCGCTTGATCGACGAAGCCAACCGGTAGCGGGGCTCTCACACAAGCCCGAGGCCGGGCGTTCAGCTCGAGTCGATCTTGGACTGCCGGCGGGCCGCTAGACGTGGGCGCCGCTCCGGTTCACGATAGGCCCATGGCTGAGGATCCGGAGCTCGACGCGGAGCTCGACGCGCCCTACCGACCCCGAGAGACCCGTGAGGAGCTCGAGCCGGTATCCGGCGACGGCGAGCCCAATCCCCCCTTCGACTCAAGCGGACAGACCATGGCCGAGCTCAAGACTCGGGCCGACCACGATCGCAGCAGAGCTCTCGACAGTGGTCAGACCCCCGACTTCCAGCGCTCCCGCGATGTCCACCCCAACCGCCGCGACGACGAGCTGCTCACGGATCCCCCCCTGGGCGACCACCACCTCGGCCGCTTCGGTGGGTGGGAGGCCGGCAGCAGGGGCCGTAGGATCATCACCGGGGTCCTCGGCGCAGCGGTGCTCGCGGGGATCGTCGCCGTCGTCACCTTCAACAGCGAACTCCGCGAGCGCCGCCTCCATCCGATGCCCGAGGTCGAGGCCACGATCACCCCGGGCACACCCCGCGAGATGAGCTTCTCCGAGGGCAAGTTCCGGGTCGGGCTCTCCCGGGAGGCCCCCGCGGTCAACCTGGTTCACCTCCCCGACCGAGATATCACCCTGGCCCGCGGTGCCGAGAAGGCCCAGTTCAAGGTCGAGATCCGCGACGGCCAGACCCGCGCCATCAAGGTCCTCACCGGCGAGATCGTCGAGACCCTGACGGCCGAGGGCGCACGCCCGCTGCTCGACTGAGGCTGGGCTGGGCTGGCCGAGTCAGGCGCCTGGGGGAAGGGCGATCAACGCCGCCAGCTCCTCGGGCCAGGGCGCCTCGAAGCGCACCCGCTGGCCGGTGATCGGGTGAGGCAGGGCCAGGGATCGGGCGTGCAGAGCCTGCCGCCACAGCCCCAGCTTGGCCTCGAGCTCCGCCACCGGCCGGCCGTCCTCGACCACGTCCAAGAAGTCACGCTCGGATGCGGCATAGAGTTTGTCGCCGATGATCGGGTGCCCGAGAGCCGCGAGGTGAACCCGGATCTGATGGGTGCGGCCGGTCTCCGGTCGACAGCGAACCAAGGTGATCGGCGCGCCCCGGAACACACCGTAGGCCAGCCCCTCGACATCCGTGCGGGCCCGCTGCCCACCGTCTTCGAGAGCCCGCGGCCCGACCTTGATCAGGATCTGCGAACCGGCGGAACCCAGCGGAAGATCGACCCGGTGCGTCCCCTCGAGGCGCCCAGAGACGACCGCCAAGTAGCGCTTGTCGACCTCGCGTCGAAAGAAGCTGCCCTTGAGCGCCGGACCGCTGCCCTTGCGACGCCCAAAGACCATTACCCCCGAGGTCTCACGGTCGAGGCGGTGCGCCATCTCCCAGCCGTGACCGGGCCCCAGCCGTCCACGCATGACCGCCGTCAGTGTGTGCAGGTGATAGCGGGCCGAGGGGTGCACCGGCAGGTTCCCAGGCTTGTCGACCACGAGCAGATCGAGCTCCTCGTGGATCACCGCATAGTCGAGGATCACGGCCGGCTCCTTGGGCGCCGGCCGGCGGATCACGAGCACCTGGCCAGCCCGGACCCGGAGCGCGTTCTTTTGGAGCAGGGCTCCCGAGCTCCGGCAGCGAACCCCTCCGGCGGCCATCATCTTGTGGACGCGCGAGCGCGACATCCTGGTGAAGCGGCGGGCCAAGAAGCGATCGAGGCGGCGGCCCTCGCCCCCCTCCCCGACCTCGAGTTCGAACTCGATGAACGCCCGCCCCTGGGCGTCGTAGATGATGCCGTCGGCGCCACCTGGCAGACCCTCGTCCATGGCCGCGGATGATAGCCGTGGCCGCGGCCAGGCCAGTTCGGAGGGGCACGTGACATCACCCCATACTCGAGGGATAGCTACCAAAGCTGACATCGCTCATTTCGGTGCTATGCTGGCTACCTATGACCTCCCCTGAGCCTAAGTCCGAGGGCGGCGGCGTCCTTCCTGCGCTGCTCGCCGGAGCGGGCATCTTGTTGGTCGGCGCCCTGTTTTTCTTCGGCGGTGACGACACAGACAAGGAAGCCGAGCGAGCCGACACCAAGACGGCCACCAACGCCAGCGCGCACACGGCCAAGGGCCGGGCTGGAACCGCTGGCAAGGGCGTGGCCGGTCGCGAGAGCGACGCGGCCAACACCAGCCAGCGCCCCAAGCCACGCCTGAACCCGCGTATCGCCGACTCGGTCGTCAGTGGCATGGGACCCCGGGCCCCCGCGCCCGTGGAGCCGACCAGCTTCGAATCCCGGGAGGACGAAGTGGTCTACTGGGAGGGGGAACTCACCGAGGCCAACCGCATGCTCGATATCCGCGAGCGCGCCGTCGAGCGTATCCCCAAGATCGAAGAGAGGATCCGCAACGGCAACGATCCGGTCAATGGTTTGGCCGACTTCGAGAAGCGCAAGGAGGTCGTCAACAAGAACCTCGAGAAGGCCGAGGCGCGGATCGAAGACATCCAGGCCAAGCTCGACAAACTCAAGGCAGGCTGAACCCCCGCTCCCGAGCTCCCGAGCTCCCAGGCGCGGCGGCAGACACAAAAAGGCCCTCCGACATGTCGGAGGGCCTTTTCACATAGGGGCTCAGCGGCCTGGCCCTGGTCCCCGGGAGCTCAGTAGCGGTAGTGCTCGGGCTTGAACGGCCCGGCGATCGGCAGGCCGAGGTAGGCCGCCTGAGCTTCGGTGAGCTTGGTCAGCGTGGCGCCGACCTTGGCCAAGTGCATGGCCGCGACCTCTTCGTCGAGGTGTTTGGGCAGCACGTAGACCTTGCCGGTCTCGTACTTCTCGCCCTCCTCCCACAAGGTCAGCTGGGCCAGGACCTGGTTGGTGAAGCTGTTCGACATGACGAAGCTCGGGTGGCCGGTGGCGCAGCCGAGGTTCACGAGCCGACCGCGAGCCAGCAACAAGATCGCGTGGCCGTCGGGGAACACGAAGCGATCGACCTGGGCCTTGACGTTGATCTCTTCGATCTCCGGGTCGTCCTCGAGCGCGGCGACTTGGATCTCGCTGTCGAAGTGGCCGATGTTGCAGACGATGGCCTCGTCCTTCATCACGCGCATGTGCTCGATGGTGATCACGTCGCAACACCCGGTGGTGGTCACGAAGATGTCGCCCTTGGATGCGGCGTTCTCCATGGTCACGACCTCGTAGCCCTCCATGGCGGCCTGGAGCGCACAGATCGGATCGATCTCGGTGATCAACACGCGGGCGCCGAAGCCCTTGAGGGACTGGGCGCAGCCCTTGCCGACGTCACCGTAGCCACACACGACCGCGGTCTTGCCGGCGACCATGATGTCGGTGGCGCGCTTGAGGCCGTCCGCCAGACTCTCCCGGCAGCCGTAGAGGTTGTCGAACTTGCTCTTGGTGACCGAGTCGTTGACGTTGATGGCCGGAACCAAGAGCTCGCCCTTCTCCGCCATCTTGACCAGGTTGTGCACACCCGTGGTGGTCTCCTCGGAGACACCCTTGACGACCTTCAGCAGGTCCACGTGTTTCTCGTGCATCAGGTTGGTGAGGTCACCACCGTCGTCCAGGAGCAGGTTCGGGCCGCTGCCGTCGGGCCAGTGCACGGTCTGCTCGACACACCAGATGTACTCCTCCTCGGTCTCGCCCTTCCAGGCGAACACGGGCACGCCGGTCACTGCGATCGCTGCGGCCGCTTCGTCCTGGGTCGAGTAGATGTTGCACGAGGACCAGCGGACCGAGGCCCCCAGCGCCGTGAGGGTCTCGATGAGCACTGCGGTCTGCACCGTCATGTGCAGGCAACCACAGATCTTGGCGCCCGTGAGGGGCTTGCTCTCGCCGTAGCGAGCGCGCAGCTCCATCAGTCCGGGCATCTCCTTTTCGGCGAGCTCGATCTGCTTGCGGCCGAGCTCAGCGAGCGAGATGTCGGCGACTTTGTAGTCGTTGGTGGCGTTGTCGGGTCGGGCGGCTTCCATGTTGTTTGCTCTCGATCTGGTTGGGTAGAAATTCAGTGTACGTGGGGTAGGCCGTGGGGCCTCAGCGATACTGGGGGACCCAGCCGGCGGCATCCTGAAACAGGCGTACGCAGCGGATGTGCCTGCGCTCGGTCAGGAAGAAGCGGTGGTGGCGATCTTTGGGCACGACGAGCAGGTCGCCGGCCTCTACGGTGAGCCGCATCCAGCGGTCGGCGTCGTCGCGGATGTCGAACACCCCCTCACCCGCGAGCACGAAGCGGACCTCGTCGTCCCGGTGCAGGTGCTCGTCGACGAACTTGGCACAGATGGCCTCGAGGCCTTCTGTCTCGGAGTCGAGGGCGATGACATCTTGCTCGATGTAGCCGCGCTCGGCCTTAAGGGCATCGAGGCGGGTCTGGTAGCCAGCGCCATCGAGCTCGAGGTGCTCGTACAAGACCCCGTTGGCGGCGAGGTACTCGACGTCCAAAGTGGGGTGGTCCGGGGAAGGTTCGATCCAGTCGAGTCGCATGGTGAGCTCTGGGGCCGGGGGTCGGGGTCGGGACTCAGGCCGAGAGGCCGAGGCGGTGAGCCTCGACAGCCGCGCGCATGAGGTAGTCGAGGCACTCCGCCTGGGTCTTGGCCTGAACCCAGTCCCGGCCCCAAACATAGATCCCGTGACCTGCGACGATCACGGCGTCGACGTCTGGGTAGGCCACCATGGCCTCGGCCATGGAGTCTCGCAACTGCGACTCGCGGGCTGTGTTGGCGATGATCGGCACACGCAGCTCGTCGAAACAGCCCACGCCCCTGAGCCCCTTTTGCATCTCCAGGTCGCGGCTGCAGAACACGCCCGGTTGCCCCTCGGGGCAGGCCAGGCGCGCGGCCAGTACGGCCCACAGCGAGTGGCTGTGGATCACCGCGCCCGCGTCCCGCATGGCAAAGGCGTTGTAGAACAGGGGCTGACACTCGGAGACCCGCAGCCCTGAATCGGCGGGCGGCTCGACGACCTCGGCCCGATCCCACACCCCATCGGCGAGCAAAAACACATCTTCGGCTGTGATGCGCTCCTTTTGAACCCCCGAGGGCGCCATCCACACGCCTCGCGGGTCGCGAATCGAGATCCCCCCACCCGTGCCGCTGACCCAGCCGAGCACATAAAACTGGCGGCAGAGCTCACAGATCAGCTCGGCGGTGGGCCGGGTGTGACCCCGCCGCGCTTCCGGAATTGCTTCGGCCAGTGGGGTCATCGATCCGGGCTGGAGGATATACCGTCGGGCATCGCTCACCAGGCCCGAGTCCGTGCGGAAGCTCCCCAGATCGAGGGGCCTCGGAGCGGTCCTCGCCAGCGTGCCCCGCCCGCTATAGTCGGGCCATGAAGTGCCCGCGAGCAGCCCCTGGCAGCCTCCTTCGTGTCGCGCGCTGTAGCGTTCAGCTGCCCCTCATTGCAGCGTTTGCGCTCGGGCCGGCCTGCCTGGACGGTGCCTCCGAGGGATCGGGCAGCGATCCGGTCGCTCCCCAGGCCCACACCGCGAGACCCAGCTCGGAGGGGGCTCGCGGACCCTCGGCCTCGGCAGGCGAAAAGCCGGACCGCGACCGGCCGACCGACGACCCGGCGCGCGCGGAGAAACTCGCGGACCTCGACGAGCTCTGTGCCGCCGTCGACCACGACTACAAAGACGGGACCTTGGGCGACTACTACGCCAAGGTCGAGATGCGCACGCGCTGGGGCAAGGCCCAACGCAAAGCCGGAGACGAGTCGATCCAGCCGGCTCGCCTGCTCGAGAAGGCCGTCCAGGCTCTCGATCCAAAGGGCGTCGATCCCGAGCTGAGCCACTGCCGTGTCCTCTTGGACTACATCGACGACGTGGAGTGAAGCGGAGAGAGGGCGGCCCTCCGACCTGGAGTGATAGTCGGCGCGACCCACAATCGCGTAACCTGGCCGAGGCGTGACGCAGCGCATGCACCAAAACCAGGCCCGCTGCGTCGAACCGAACTCATCCCCCTCTCTCTTCCCGACTCGACCAGAGACCATCATGAACAACATCTTCCGCTCCATCGCCGGCGCCGCCGCCCTCACGACATTTTTCTTCGCCCCCTCTGCGCAAGCGGGTGGCCTCGACGCCTGTGGAGACATCTTCGTCGACGCGGGCGCGGACTGTGAACTGCTCGTCGAAGGCGGATGTGTCGCAGAGTGCGAACCGCTGGCCTTCAACGCCTCGTGCGCCGTCAAGGGTTCACTCAGTTGCGGCGGCGAGTGCAGCATCGACGCCGACATCGAGTGCACCACCTCGTGCCAGGGCTCGTGTGAGGCCGACTGCGAGATCAACCCCGGCGCCTTCGACTGCCGGGCCTCGTGTGAAGGCAACTGCAGCGCCAACTGTGACGCCCAATGCTCGGGCTCGGCCGACGGCGCCGAATGCCGATCGTCCTGCGAGTCGACCTGCTCGCTCGAGTGTGGCGCCAGCTGTGACATCGAAGCTCCGCAGGCCGACTGCGTGGCCCAGTGCCAGGGCTGCTGCTCCGGCGAGTGCACGGCCTCCATCAACATGGACTGCCAGATCGGCTGTCAGGGAGACCTCTACGCCGAGTGCAAGGCCGAGCTCCAAGGCGGCTGCGAGGTCCAGTGTGAGCAGCCCGAGGGCGCCCTGTTCTGCGATGGGCAGTTCATCGAGGTCGGCAACGTCGACGCCTGCATCGACGCGCTCCGTGACCTCCTCGATATCGAGTTCGAGTTCGAAGCCGAGGGCTCGGCGAGCATCTCCTGTGCGGTTGACGACGACCCCACGCGGGGGGCCCCCGCCCTGCTCGGGATCGGTCTGCTCTGCCTCGCCGTGACCGCCCGTCGCCGGGCTCGCTAGCGCTGTGTAGCGTTTTCACCATAGGCTGATTCCAAGACACCCCCGATGCTCTGCATCGGGGGTGTCCTATCGACCACAGGTGCTGTCATTCTTGACTTGGGCCTTTGAACAATCGACACCTCCATCAAGAAAAATCTGAACACTTCAGTGCGTGAATGGCACGTCCATATTGATGTGCCCTCGGCGTACCAAACTCAGCCTGATTCTCATCGCCTCGTTCGTGGGCGTGGGCTGTTCGATCGGGACTATCCACGCTCCCAAAGAGACGCCGGTACCGAGCGCCGACCACTGTCCGGTGCCCTGTCCCGACGATCAGCTGTGGTCGAGAGCCGAGGTCGACTCGCTCGGGCTCAGCTCGGATCAGCTCGGCTCCGCCTCCAGTCCGAGCCGCCTGTTCGCCCCGGTCAGCGAGGAACAGTTCGGCGCTGGCACCAACCTGCTCACGCTCGTCGAGACCTTGTGATTCAAGGCCCACCAGCCCCTGGAACCGAGCGCTGAAACGCCCACTGGAAAGCCCGAGCGATGATCGCTCGGGCTTTTGTTCAATGACGGCTGCGCTGCCTAGCGGGGCCTGCCTAGCGGGGCCTGCCTAGCGGGGCCTGCCTAGCGCGGCCTGCCTAGCGGGGCCTGCCTAGCGGGGCCTGCCTAGCGGGGCCTGCCTAGCGGGGCCTGCCTAGCGGGGAAAGTGGAGATCGAGCTCGAGGGCGACCTCGTCTTTGATCAAGTTGTCGGCTTTGCCGGCGTAGTCGATCCCCCAGAGCTTGCGGTCGATCTGGAACTCGGCCTTGCCGACGACCTCACCCGCGCTGACCTCCAGGGTCGCGGCGAAGGTGATCTTGTTGGCCTTGCCGTGCAGCTCGAGCACCCCGACGACCTCGTGCGTGCCGTTCTCGCTGCTCTTCTCGACCACGCTCTCGGTCTTGAAACTCGCCGTGGGGTAGGTCTGTGCGTCGAAGAAATCCGGGCCCAGAAGGTGGCCGGTCAGGTCCTCGTCGTCGGTGACCATCGAGGCCATCTTGGCCTCGACCTGGAGCGCGGTGACCTTTCCATCCACAACCGAGACCTCCCCGGTGACGTCCGGAAAGCTGCCCTTGTGGTCGCCGATCATCTTCGCGCCGATAAAGCCGAGCTTCGAGCTCGCGGCATCCAACTTCACGACCTCCCCGGCCGGCGTGTCCTTGTCGGCGGTGTCCTTCTCGGCGGTGTCCTTCTCGGCCGTGTCCTTCTCGGCTTTGTCGTCCACGGCCTCGACCTTGGCCTTTTGCTTGTCGTCGATCTCGCTCTTGCACGCGGAGGAGGTCAGCCCGACGAGTGCGGTCGTCAGGGCGAGCAGGTGCAGCGCGCGTCCCCGACCGGCACGGCGAGAGTCGAGAGCGGGAACGGTCGAGCGAATTGATTGCAGGCGTCGCATGTCGATGGCCAGTCCTAGTCGCCCGGCCCTGGGTTGGCAAGCCGTCCGCGACCGACGGCCCCCCTCACCTGCCCGGCGTCTGTCACTGGGAGACCGGACCACCGTCGACGCCACCGCGGCGCCCCAACAGCGCGTCCAAATCGATCGTGTCCGGGCCGAGGCCCAAGAGCGGAAGGTAGGCCTGGAGGTGTTGATATTCGGCCTGAGCGGCGAAGCTCGCGGGCAGCTGAACATTGAGGGTCCCCTTCAACGACCGGGCCGGGGGCTGCTCATAGTCGATGCCGCAACGCTCGATCTCGTTACTCAGCGCCCGGCCCACGGCCCTCGACAGGGCCGCCTCTCGGACCTGGGGCAGATAGAGTTCAGGCAGCCGACTCAGGCCCTCCGGGTCCCAGAGCAGGGGCGCCGCGTCCAAGCTGTTGTGGACCAGGTCGAGGGCCTCGCCCATACGCTCGCCGAGGTAGCGGGCGAAGTCCACATTGCCCACCGTCGGCCCCGCGAACGCGCGGCAGTGGACCTTCGCGCGGCACCTCGCGTCCCAGGAGACCGCCCGGGCCGAGCTGCTCCCCTGGGTATCCAAGAGCCACAGCGCCGCCGCCGTCGCAAGCGTTCCCCCTGCCCCGTGCCCGGTCACGCCGACCGAGAGTCGATGCCCCCGCGGGCTCGCCTCCACACACTCAGCCAAGAACTCGGGCAAGGTTCGCCCCGCCCCGGGCACCCCCTCTTCTGGGGTCATCTCTCGGACCGCGCGGAGCTGGCGGTCGACCGCCCCACAGATCGCCGGAGCCAGCTCGCCCTCGTCCCGGGCCCAGATCCAGGGCTCCTGGGTCAGGCTCCCCTCCCAGTCGATGGGGGTGTCGCCGAGGCGGACGGGCGCCCCTCCGCGGACCACGATCGTCAGGGGGGCATCCACGACCCCGGTGGGGGCGACCACGAACATCATCACGCTGGGGACGCTGGGTTGCCACCAGGGTCTAAACTGGGTCGGCCCCCAGACCAGGGAACAGCTCGAGGTCGCGCCGACCCGGCCGAGCCAGCCCTCGAGTTCCTTGTGCAGAGCGACGTCAGCGCGCGCCGACGGGCCCCAGAGTCCCGCGTAGGCGAGAATCGCGAGGCACAGGTGCACCTGCTCCGAGAGCGAGCCCATCGCAGCACGCTAGCATCCTGCGCGCGGCCGGGGCCACCCGACACGGCCCAAAACTGATCGCCGCCCTCGCCAGCGGTTGCCAAACCCCTCCCGGCGCGAGCCGACGCGAGAGGTTTTGCCACCCGCTAGAACAACAGCCCCGGGACCCTGATCCCGGCGAGTGCCACGGCCAGACCAAGCGCAAACACGGGGGCGGCGAACACCCCGAACAGGCGTCGGCCAGCCACGGCGTCGGCCTGACCCACCCAGACGCAGGCCTGGACGAGACCCACCAGACAACCCACGGCGATCAGCCCGTCCAGCGCGATCATCGACCACACACTAACACTCGGCGCCGGTCGAACACCTGGCGCCACTTGCTTGGTCGGCTCCCGAGCACAGGCTACAAGCCTGTCATGACCGCGGGCCCCACGGAGCTCAGCTACGGCCTGGCCGCGTTTTTGGGCGCAGTCCAAGGGGTCGCCGAGTTCCTGCCGATCTCGTCCTCCGGCCACCTTTCGCTGCTCCAGGCCTGGCTCGGCATCGACGCCGAGGCCGCTGGTCACAGCTTCAACATCGTGGTTCACGCCGGCACGCTGCTCGCTGTCCTGCTCGTCTACCGCCGCGACCTCTACGACATCGGCCGCGGCCTCGTTCGGCCCGAGGAGGTCCCCTGGGCGCGCAAGACCTTCCTCGCCATGGTCTTGGGCTCCCTCCCCCTGGCCCTCGTCCTCCTGCCCGGCGTCGAGGAGTGGGTCGTTCGCATGGAGGGCGAGGTCCGATGGATAGGCTGCGCCCTCCTGGTCACGGCGGCCTTGCTGGCTTTCACCCACCGACGCAAGACCCCCACAGACGAGGTCGACCAGCCCCCGACTCCCGTCAACGCCGGGCTCATCGGCCTCGCCCAGCTCCTGGCCGTGGTCCCCGGTGTCTCACGCAGCGGCTCGACCATCGCCGCAGGCCTGGCCCTGGGCATGGGCCGGGCCCGGGCGGCTCGGTTCTCGTTCTTGCTCAGCATCCCCGCGGTCGCGGCTGCGACCGCCAAAGAGTGCCTCGACCTGGTCACCAGCGACGTCGCCCCGAGCTTCGACCTCGGTCCCTTCCTGCTCGGCTTCGCCCTGAGCTTTCTGGTTGGAATCGCCGCGTTGCGCTTGCTGCTCGAGCTCATCGAGCGTCTCGGCATGCTCCCCTTTGTCCCCTATCTCGCTGTCCTGGGACTCGTCGCCATCATCGTCGGCTGAGCCCATACCCCCTATTTGGCGGGGCTGTCTTGCGCCCCCCTCTCATCGTGCCCATGGTCCCCGAACATGAGCGCAGACAGCAACGGAGAGCTGGCCGGAAAGACAGTGTTGCTCACAGGAGGCAACACGGGGATCGGAAAATTCACGGCCATCGGCCTGGCCAAAAAGGGGGCCAAGGTCGTGATCACCAGCCGCAATCCGAGCAAGGGCCGCGCCGCTCTCGCGGAGATCCAGGCTGCCGCCGGGCCCAACGCCGACGTCACCTGTGTCGAGCTCGACCTCGCCAGCTTCGCGTCCATTGAAGCCTGCGCCGAGGACTTCAAGGCCGACCACGAACGCCTCGACGTCCTGATCCTCAACGCCGGTCTGATACTCGACTCCCGCCACACCACCGAGCAGGGTTTCGAGACCACCTTCGGGGTCAACCACCTCGGTCACTTCCTGCTCACCAAACGCCTGCGCCCCCTGCTCGAGCGCTCGGCCCCCTCCCGCGTCGTCGTGGTCGCCTCCGACGCCCACAAGGCCGCGCGCAAGGGCCTCGACTTCGACGACCTCATGGCCGAGGGCGGCTACTCGACCATCCAGGCCTACGGACGCTCAAAACTCGCCAACATCATGTTCACGCGGGAGCTCTCGCGCCGCCTCGAGGGCACGGGCGTGACCGCCAACTGCCTGCACCCCGGGGTCGTCAGGACCGAGTTTGGGGGCGGCGGGGACGTGCGCGGACCCCTGGTCAAGCTCATGTTCGCCGTGAGCCGGCCCTTCTTCCTGAGCGCCGAGAAGGGGGCGAGGACATCGATCTACCTCGCCAGCGAGCCGAGCTTGAAGACCCGAACGGGCGGCTACTACGTGCGCTGTAAACCCGCGAATCCAACGTCGGTCGCCACCGACCGGGCGAGCGCCGAGCGACTGTGGTCGGTCAGCGAGGCGCTGATCGACAAGGCCGGATCCTGAGCCCAAACCCGAAACCGGCCAGGGTCGACCGATACACTCGGCCCCGACCGAAACGTTCGCCCACCCCGACGGCTCACTCCTCGGCGTCCGCCAGGATCCAGCTGTAGATAGCCTGCGCTTCGATCAGACACAGGCTGCCGACCACGGGCATGGTCGAGCCCGTCCCACCCACCGATTTGTGGGTGCCCACGAGCTTGTGCCACAGGTAGCTGTTGTCCGGCGCCATGGGATCCACAAAGGGCATCGAGGCCGAGCTGTCGACGCCGACCAAGTTCAGGTAGGCCCCGGCAGCGTCCGGCATGGCGGGCGTAAACGACTCGTGGCAGCCCGAGGTCGCGCAGCGGGTCTCCAAGATCGGCCAGATGTCGGCGGTGAAGGTCGGCATCTCGGGCACGGGCGCCTCGATGAGGCACTCCGGCTCCCCCGTGTCGGCCGAGTCGGCCGAGTCGGCGGTGTCCATGTCGTCGCCGCCCGTATCGCCACTCTCGCCACCCGACTCCGCGAACTCGACCCCCGCGATCCAGCCGATGATCACGGCCTTGTTGAAGTCGTCGTTCTCGCTCTGGACCGACGGCGGCATCACGCCGCCTTGAATACCGGAGCCCTTGAGAACCTTCTGGGCCAGGTAGGACCCGTCGAGGTTGCCGAAGTCCACCAACGCGTCGCCGGTCGCCGAGTTGGTCGACAAGATCGCCTCGCTCTCCCCGGCCGCCAGCACCACCAGGGCCGAGCCCGTGTCGTGACAGCCGACGCTGGTCGCACAGCTCTCGTTGAAGGCCCGCTGGACCGAGGCTGGGATCTCGCTCTCCCCGCCGGAGTCGCCCACGGGCTCGAGGCCGCAGCCGACCGCAGCGATCGCAGATGCGGTGCTCACAAGGGTCAAAGACAAGAATCGAAGGCTCGCCATATCAGAGCTTCCACTTTCGGGTGATGTTGAAGCCGAAGAAGAAATCGCCAAAGGGTTTGAAGGGGTTGGCCGTGTCGCCGCCCGGCGCCGCCAAGTTGGTGTGGATATTTCGGGTGTTGGTCACCAGCACCTGGAAGATGTGCCCCCCCGTGCGGGCCGACCAGCCCAGACCCCAGCTGCCGATCTTCGTGCCATCGGGGTCGACGTCGCCGCCGTGATGGAAAAACAGGTCGCTGGGGACCGGCAGGACGTACTCGATGTCGATGCCGTTCTTGCGCTTCTTGCCCAGCCACAAGGTGCTCGCCACGCCCAGGCTCAAGGTCCCCCGGTTGTCGGTGACCTCCGTGGGTGTGCCATCGATGTCGGCGATGACCTTGGGTCGGTGGTTGGTGAGCAGCGAGTAGTTGACCGTCAGCTGCGTGCTCCAACGCTCGAACCACAGCCGGCTGATCAGGGTTTGGAAGCTGCCTGTGAGCCGATTCGCCGACGATGAGGGGAAGTCGGTGATCGCCTCGAAGCTGGCGAACATGCCGAAGGACAGCGGCTTGCCGTCCTCTTGGCGGACCGGCACGTATTTGAGGCCGAGCTCCCAGTCCAGGCGCGAGGTCGTCCAGCGAGCCATGACGTCGAGGCCATCGACGATGCCGTACTCGGCCCCCATGCTCATGACGGCGCCGCCGGCCAACCCCAAATAGTTCCGATCGCCGGGCTTGCCGACGAGCCCAAAGCGGTGGTGGATCCGATACGAAATCCGCCTCTTGCCGAGGGTGGTCGTGGTCTGGAGGTTGATCTGGTGCGAGCCGAAGAAGGGCTGCTTGGACTTCGGCTTGGGGAGGACGAGATCCCCCGCCCTGGGGTCCCCCGACTTCGGGTCCCCGTCTCCAGGCTCGCCCGCTGCGTTGGGGCCTTTTGGGTCGCCCGCCGAATCAATCGGGTCGCTGGCGGGATCCTCGGCGACCGGGAGCGCGGCGATCCAGTCCCGAACGAGCGCGAGCTGCTCGACCGGCAGGGGATCGTCGCCCATGGGCATGGACTCGCCCTCGATCCCCTCGGCGGCGACCATCTTGAGGTAGAGGTAGCTGCCGGTCGGGTTGCCGGGGTCGACCAGCGCCTTGCCGATGCTCGAGGAGCGACCGACCAGCGCAGACACGTCTTCGAGGTTCAGCGTGTCGTCGCTCTCGTCGTGGCAGATCGTACAGGCGTCGTCCAAGATCGCTTGGACCTCCAACTGAGCTTCCGCCGGCGGCGCGAGAACAAGAGGAAAGAGGAGGGGCAAGAGAGACATAGGGGCTTCGAGGATACGTCAGTCGCACGGCCGACCGGCCAATTTGGGGGTCATTTTGGAGAAAAGCCGACCCGAGCGTGGTCCGACTCGAGGCCAAAGGCTGCCGCGACGAGAACACGTAAAATTGACCCGAGAGGTTTCCAAATCCGCCCGAGTTTTTGGATCGACGCCGGAAGCGAGCTCCCGATCGAGGCCGAAAAGCGCCCCTCAACGGTGGCTTGCGCGGGCGCGAATAGGTAGGATTCCGTCATGAAGCGGCGCCCAGCAGCCTCTACCACTGTTCTCCTCTCCCTCGCGTTGGTCGGCTTCGCACCAGCTTGTTCGGACGACGAGAAAGCTCCAGCCAAAACCGCCGGGGACAAGGCCAGCGACAAGACGGACGACGCGGAGATCCCCGCGGCCGACACTGCGCTCGCCCCCCAACCGGAGTCTGGTGACGCGGCACAACCCGATGCCGCGGGCGAAACCGGTGCCGCGAGCGAGACCGGTACCGCGAGCGAGACTGGTGCCGCGAGTGAGACCGGTGCCGCAGGTGAGACCGGTGCCGCGGGTGAGACCGGGGCCGCGGGCGAGACCGGCGAAGCCGACCCCACGGTGGCCCTGTTTGCGACGGTCGAGAGCCTCGACAGTGACGATCCCGCAGCCAACGATGCCCTCAGGGCGGCGATCGTCGCCGGTGCCTCGAAGCTGGACGCCGCCAAGGCGGCCAACGCTCGGGGCGAGGCGCTCATGACCAAAGGCGAGAGTGAGCGCGCCGAGTCCTTTTTTCTCTGGGCCCGCGACGCCCACAAGCTCTACTCGACCCCCGTCTACAACCTCGCCAAGCTCTCGGCCTACGCGGGCGACCTCGACCTCGCCAAGGAGCACCTCCAAGAGCTCGAAAAGCGCGGCAACAAGAAGCTCATGAAGAAGGTCGGCATCGAGCCCGCCTTTGCGCCCCTGCACGACGACGCGGACGTCCGCAAGATGTACGAGACCAAGTAGGTGGGCGCCCAGAGTCGCTCGGTTCTCTTCGTCTGCTACGCCAACGTCTGCCGCTCGCCGCTCGCCGAGGGCGTGTTTCGCCACCTCGTGGCCGAGGCTCGCTCCGGGCCCGAGTGGATCGTCGACAGTGCGGGCACGAGCGCCATGGAAGGTTCGCCGCCGCACCCCCTGTCCCAGGCCGCGGCCGCAGACCACGGCATCACCTTGACCGGAACCGCCCGCCAGCTGGTGCGCACGGATCTGAGCCGCTTCGACCACGTCGTGGTCATGGATCGGCAGAACCTCTCGACCTTGCGCCGGCTCGCCGCGCCCTCGGCCTTTGGTTCGCTGGCCAACTACAAGGCCGAGATCCAGCTGCTGCGAGCGCTCGCCAACCCCCGGGCCCGAGGTGCCGACCTCGACGTACCCGATCCTATCGGCCGGGGTCCCGACCGCTACGCGGCGGTCTACGCGATGATCCTCGCGGGCTGCGAGGCGCTGCTCCGCACAGGCTGACGAGCGGCCCGCCGCCGCCCTTTGCCCTTTGCCCCTTGCCTTTGCCCCTTTCGAGGCCGGAGGCGCCGAGCCCCCGAGGGGGCTCAGGCCTGAGCCAGCGCCCGCCGCTGGATGCCCGGGTCCTTGCCCGCAAGTTCGATCACGGCTTCGGGGTGGTGCTCGAGCTCCGCCACGCCGCCGGTCATCAGCAGGGTCGCCACCGGCGTGCCCTCGGGGATCACGGAACCGTCGTGACGCTTGATCTCCGGCCGCGGGTTCGCAGCCTCGTGTGCGACCAGCTGCACCTCGAGCTCGTTGCGTCGCTTGTCCTCGATCCCCTTCCAGGCCATCCGACCGCGGCACTTGGGAAACTGTGAGCAACCGAGCCACGGGCCTCGCTTGCCTCGACGCAGGTTGAGGGCCGACTCGCACTTGGGACACTGGATGCCCTCTTCGACCTCCACCAGCACTGGGGGAATCGACGGGTACTTGATGTTCCCCTTGCGATCGAGGTTGAGCACAAAGCTGCTCTCCGGGTAGTTCTCCGAGGCCAAGAACGGCCCAAAACGACCGTTGCGCAGCTCCATGCTCGAACCGTCGACAGGGACGACCACATCCACGCGCTCGGGCAACAAAGGTCGCCCCTTGCGGTCGATGGGCGCGGCGTAGTCACACTCCGGGTAGGCCGTACACGAGAGGAAGCGACCGTTGCGACCGAAGCGATAGCAGGTCCGGGCACCACACTTGGGGCACTGGTAGATGGCCGGCTGAATCTCGGCCTTGGCGTGGGCCATGCCCTCGTGCGCGATCTCGAGGGCGCTCGAGAAGCCCGCGTAGAAGCGGCGCAGCATCGCTACCCAGTCGACCGTGGCATCCTCGATCTCGTCGAGCTCGCGCTCCATCTGGCGCGTGTAGCCGATGTTCATGAGGTCCGGGAAAGCCTCGACCAGCTTGTCGGTCACGACCTCGCCGAGGTCCGAGGCGTAGAAGCGCCGATCCCGTTGCTCGACGTAGTTGCGCGACTGGACCAAGGCGATGATCGAGGCGTAGGTCGAGGGCCGACCGATGCCCGCGGACTCGAGGGCCTTGACCAACGAGGCCTCCGAGTAGCGCGGGGGCGGGCTCGAGAACCGCTGCCGCGGCTCGATGACGAAAGGTGCGTAGCCGTCGCCCTCGGCGACCTCGGGCAAGGTCTGCTCGTCGCTGAGGGTGGGGATCCCCGTGGCCTTGTAGAAGCCCGCGAAGGCCAAGACCCGACCGCTGGCCTTGAGCACGGCCCCAGTCGGACGGTCGCTGCGGGTCAGCATCACAGAGGTCGAGTCCCAGCGCGCCGGGTTCATCTGACAGGCGACGAAGCGGCTCCAGATCAGCTTGTAGAGCTTGTAGTGCTCCTCGGCGCGCGGGCCCTTGAGCTTGGCCTTGATGGTCTCGGGGTCCCGCGCGACGTCGTTGGGGCGGATGGCCTCGTGGGCCTCCTGCGCGTTCTTGTTCGTCGACGAGAAGCTCCGGGCTTTGGCCGGCAGGTAGCTCTTCCCGTAGCGAGACTCGATGAAGCCCCGCACCGTGTCGACCGCCTCGGTCGAGAGGTGGGTCGAGTCGGTGCGCATATAGGTGATGAGCGCGACCTGGCCCTCGCCAGCAAGGTCGACCCCCTCGTAGAGGTCTTGGGCCAGCCGCATGGTCCGCTGGGCCGAGAAACCCAGCGAACTCGAGGCCGCCATCTGCAAGGTGGAGGTGATGAAGGGCGCGGGCGCCCGACTGCTGGTCTGCCGGGTCTCGATCTTGCTGACCTTGTAGCGGGCCGAAAAATCGACGTGGCCGCGGACCGTGCGGATCGCGTGAGCCGGGCCCTTGCCCTCGGGATCGATGAGCGTGTCGATCTCGACCTGGGTCATGCCCACGGCCTCGCTGATGCGCTGGACCTCGGCCGACAGATCGACCGGCGCGTCGGCGCTGCAGCCGAGCTTGAAGCGGGCCCCGTCGAATTCGTGCAGCTCGGTCAGGACACCCGCGTGCTCGGCCATCCACGCGTTTTGGCGACGCTTGTTGGGCCCCTTGTCCTTCTCATCTCGCTGGCCGAGGAACGCCGCCCACTCTTTGGCCAGCGGCCCCGCGTTCTCGACCTGCTGCGCCAGACGGACCTCGACCCGCCAGGTCTCGTCGGGCACATGGGCCTCGATCTCTCGCTCTCGCTCGACCACCAACCGGACCGCGACCGACTGGACCCGACCGGCCGAGAGCCCACGCGCGACCTTCTTCCACAACAGGGGAGAGGCCTGGTAACCCACGATCCGATCGAGGATGCGCCGCGCCTGCTGAGCCTTGACCCGATCGAGATCGATGGCCCGCGGTTTGGCGAAGGCGCGCTTGATCTCGTCGCGGGTGATGGCGTTGAAGACCACCCGCTTGGCGGTCTTGGGGTCGACCTCGAGGACCTCCGCGAGGTGCCAAGCGATGGCCTCTCCCTCGCGGTCGAGGTCTGTGGCGAACCAGATCTCGGTGGCTCCCTTCGCGTCGCGTTTGAGCTCGGCGACGGTCTTGGTCTTCTTGGCGAGAATCTCGTAGGTCGGCCGGAAATCGTTGTCGAGATCGACCCCGGGAACCGGCTGCTTGGTGCCCTTGGGCGCGCGGCTCGGAAGATCGCGGATGTGACCGACAGACGCGCGGACCACAAAATCGCTGCCCAGGTACTTGTTGATCGTCTTGGCCTTGGCCGGACTCTCGACGATGACCAGCTGTTTGCCGGCTGCGGCCGACTTGCCGGGGGCGGCCCGCACCGTCTTGACCGTGGCTTTGGCGGTCGAGGTTTTCTTCGCCGCGGTCTTTTTTTTCGCCGTGGTCTTCTTCGCCGCGGTCTTCTTCGCCGCGGTCTTCTTCGCCGCGGTCTTCTTCGCCGCGGTCTTCTTCGCGGGCGCCTTCTTCTTCGCCGCGGGCGCCTTCTTCTTCGCCGCGGGCGCCTTCTTCTTCGCCGCGGGCGCCTTCTTCGCCGCGGCCTTCTTCTTCGCCGCGGGCGCCTTCTTCGCCGCAGTCTTCTTGGCGGTCTTCTTCGCCGCGGTCTTCTTGGCGGTTTTCTTCGCCGCAGTCTTCTTCGCGGGCGTCTTCTTCGCAGTCTTCTTGGCCATGGAGGTCAACTTTCAGGCAGAGCGGCGTCCTGTGCGCGCCGCCCCCTTCCTCAGATGGGGGGCGGCGGCAGACACGCTTCCCATCTCGGGCAAACTTGCCTTAAAGGAAGGAGCGCGCTCCTTTGAGGCGACATCGATGCGCCCGTGGCTCGCCGCTGTCAACCCTGATGTTCGGGTCGGCCAGCCAACGGGACTCTCCAGACGATCCGAATGCGGCGCGATTCACGCGAAACGCGTCAGCGTTTCAGCGTTTCAGCGTTTCAGCGTGTCAGGCGCAACATCGCTGCGATCGAGCGCTCTCCCCGAGCGGGCTCAACCGCAACCGGTCTTGCCTTCGGCGTCGTTCATCTGCTCGCAGGCGTCTCGGTAGTTGGGCTGAGCCAGCGGGCACTCGGTCTGACCAAGGCAAAAACCACGCTGGTCGGCGACCGAGAGCCGGCGGTAGCAAGCACGCAAGAGGTCGCTCTCGCTCGCGCTCGAGCTGGCGGCGTTCGCCGCGACGAAGGCCTTGCAACCGACGCCGCCCGGGCTCTGATGGGTGGCGTGGTCCGAGGGGCCCCAGTCCGAGGCGCCGAGGCCTCCGAGCCCCTCGATGTCGCTCCCGGTCACGGGTCGCCAACATCCGGCGTCCCCCTCGGCGGGATCGAGGGCGCAGTCCTCGGCCTCGATCTCCACTGTCTGACAGCAGGAGGTCCCTGCGCCGCACACGGCGGTGAGCTCGTCGCTGCCCCAGCGTGGGTTGCAGGGAATGGGGCAGCCGACGGCCCCCTCGTCGAACAGTCCCGCGACAGCCTCGACGCAGTAGCCCGACTCGCTCAGGGCGTTGTTCGTGCCCGAGAACAGAGGAGTACCGACACCGTTGGCGCCGCCACCGTTGTACTTGGGCGTGACGGTCGAATCGACGTCACCGAGATCGAGCGCGGCGGGATCATCGGAGCAGCACAGGTAGGGACCGCCGCCGAGATCGGGGCAGTCGGAGCTGCTTGGATCACAGCGAAACGCCGTACTCGCGTACTCCCACTGGCAGGCTCCAGAGACCAGAGCGGCGGTGGCCAGCACCGCACCGTAGACCGCGACCACTTTGGGCCAAAACGACATGGGCCGACCCTACCACGGTAGGACCGGCCCAACTCAAGCCCCGGAGTCGCAGGTGCGCTCGCAGGTGCGCTCGCAGGTGCGCTCGCAGGTGCGCTCGCAGGTGCGCTCGACAAGTGCGCGGGCTCAGCCGCAGCCGCCGTTGCCTTGGGCGTCGTTCATCTGCTCGCAGGCGTCGCGGTAGGCCGGCTGCGCGAGCGGGCAGATCTGACCGGCCCCACCCAGGCAGTAGCCGCGCGAATCCGCGACACCCAGGCGCCGGTAACAAGCCCGGAGCACGTCCTTGCTGGTCAATCCCTTGGCATCGAGGATGTTCTGCGGCAGGCCGTCCACAAACACCCCACAGTTCATACCGACCGGGTCTTGGTGGGTCTTGTGGTCTGCCCCACCCCAGTCTGTGGCTCCGAGCCCACCCAAGCCCTCGATATCGTCGCCCTGGACGGGCCGCCAACAGCCGCTGTCGCCCAATTCGGGATCCAGGATGCAGTCCTCCGGTCCGATCTCCGTGGTCTGACAGCAGATCGCATCCGCACCGCAGACATCGCTGAGGTCGTCGGAGCCCCAGTTGGGGTTGCAGGGCACAGGGCAGCCCTGCGCGTTGACGTCAGCGAGCGCCCCAGCGGGTGGAACGCTGCCCTCTTTCACACACATGCCAGAGGTGCTCAACGAGTTGTTGCCGCCGGAGAACAGGGGGATGCCCACTCCTCCCCGACCCGTGTACTTGGGCGTCACCTCGACGTCGATGGCGTCGAGCTCGAGCGCCGCCGGATCGTCGGAGCAGCAGACGTAGGTGTCTCCACCCTGGGTCGGGCACGTCGGAGAGTCGCCGTTGGGCGAGCAGCGAAAGGCCGTCGTCGGGTAGTCGACTTGGCAAGAAGAAGACACGATCGCGGCGAGGCCAAAGACCGCAGCGTGGGCGAGGACGATGTTCAGGACACGCAATCTTCAGGCTCCAGAAGTCCGCGAACGGTGGCACGGGCCTCGGCGCTTGTAAAGTTCCAGGCGGGGCGGACTTTTCAGCGCTTTTGGCTCGTCTCGGCACGGAGCGATAGAGTGATGAACGTGCCTCGGGACCTCAAGATCAAGTCTAGTGCTGCCCTGGCTGGGGGCGACGCTCAATCACGGGCACACCGCGCCCCGGGAGAGCCGGGTTCAGGGAGGCGCGAGAACTCGAGCCTCGCGGATCTCGGTGCCAGTAAAAGCGCGTCGTTTGCACTCGTGGGGCTGGTGTTGTTCTCCGCCTGCTCCAGCGACGGCGCGCGCGAGGATCCGATCGATCCGGCACGGACCGCCACGGCGGTCGAAGAGCGCAAACAAGAGGACGCGGGACTCGGCAGCGAGGCGGCCTGGGCCAAACAGCTCGATCCGGGCCCGGCCACCAAGACCAGCCTCCGCGAGCACGAGACCGCCGAGGCCTGGGTCATCGATCCCGAGCAGCTCGACCGTGCGCGCAAGCTGGCCATCGATCAAGCCGAGGCCCGCGGGTACACGATCATCGATCTGGGCGACAGCTGGCGCCCCTACATTTTCAGCCACAAGACCCCCGGCGTCGAAGACCAGAGCGACAACGCCTACGCGAGCCACTACCTGGACCTGGCCAACGACCGCAACAACCACGACGGGGACCCGCTCGGCGAGCACGAGCACAACTACCTCGAGCTCTACGGCATCCCGCCGACCCTCAGCGTGGTCATGCGCGAGTGGGAACAGATCGCAGAGATCGAGCAGTGCCTGGAGGCCGCCGACTACCAGCCTGCGGCCTTCGATCCGAGCATCGGCAACATCGCCTTCCAGCGCGGGGCCGGGGCCAAACGACTCAAGTCCTGGCGCTGGGCCAAGTCCAAGCTCGTCAAGGAGATGCGCAAGGCCGGCCTGGGTGAGGCCGCGGCGGCGGCCGACTATGCGGCGGCGGCCGACAACCCCGACACCCGGCGTGCCTACGCCAAATTCCTCGACTTCGATCGCAAGGTCCAGCTGGTCCGCAACGCGCAGATTCGACTGCGCTGCGAGACCCTCTTCAACGAGAAGGGCGGCCTCGGCAAGTTCGAGGCCGGCGACTACGACCGCGCCACCCAGCACGCCCTCGCCAACTTCGAGAAGAAGCACGACGTCATGGGCTGGGGCCACTTCACCGAGGCCAACATCAGCATGTTGGCCCTGAGCCCGCGCGAGGCCGTGCACCAGCGCCTGGTCCGGGTCCTGACCGAGCGCGTGGTCTCGTCGGCCGGCATCTTGGAGGACGGGTCCGCCCGCGACTGGAGGCCGGACTTCAGCTACGAGAACGAGGCCGGCGACGCCCTCCCCCTGCGCGACTTGGCCGGCGAGTTCACAGCCGCCAGTTTGAAGCTCCTGGGCCTCGACGACCCGGACACGGCCCTCGAGCGCCTGGTCGAACTCGAGGCTCTGGCCAGCAAAGACGGGGACCACCCCGAAGAATTCGGCTCGCTCTTGGTCGCCCTGCCCCTGCCCGAGCTGCCCGACTACTACAGCGAGGACATGCAGTTCTCCACGACCATCGATCGGGGCGACGTCTGGTACGACTTCCCCTACGACGAAGAGGGCAACAAGTCCTCCCAGCCCCGCCAGCGTCGGCCCAAGCTGACCTTGTACGTCGAGTACCGGGACCAGAAGATCCCGCTGGTCCACTGGGGCACGACCATCGGCTCATGGCGCACCGAGCTCGAGGACGGCAAGGAGTACTTCAAGTACAAAAACTCGGATGTGGGCGACCGGGTCTGGCAGACGATCATGGCGGCCCCGGTGTGGATCCCGCCCGGCGGCACGACCCCCAAGTCCATGACCAAGCTCAAGCGGGTCGGCGGCAAGATGCGCAGGGTCGTCAACTACGACGAGACGGGGCCTGGCTACATGTCGGCCTACGGCTTGGTCGCCGGCTACCACGTCAAGCTCAACGAGCGCCGGGACGGCACCGTTGGGGTCTACGACAACCAGATCCGCACCCACGGGAGCGTGGACTACATGTCGATCTTGCGCCGCTACTCCCACGGCTGCCACCGCCTCTACAACATGAACGCGGTCCGCATGTTCTCCATGATCCTCCAGCACCGCAGCTACCTGCGCGAGGGCCAGACTCAGATCGGAGCGGGACGAAGCTTCGACTACAACGGACGCAGCTACGTCATGAGGCTACCTACACGGGGCTACAGGTACGAGCTCACAGAGCCGATCCCGGTGACCGTCACCGAGGGCCGTATCCGCGGCAGCCGTCGCTCCCCCTACAGCGGGATGATGCCCAAGCCCGGCGTCGACTACTCCGAGGAAGAGGAGAGCGAAGAGCCCCCGCTCACGCCCGTGGAGAGCGAGATCCAGGGCTAGCAGCCCGCGGCAAAACCCCTCACGACGCCTCGCTTGGCCCTTCCGCCGATGCCCGCGTTCCCGAAACTTGCAGTACGCCTGGTACAGCGGCGTTTCAGCGCCTCGCCCTCGACGAAAAATCCGGCGCGAGGCGACGCGCTGGGTTTCACCACAGACTGCGAGCAGACAGCATGCGCGCGCTAATTGCGCATGCCACGCCTGCTCGCCTGCCCGAGGGCCGAGACCTCTCTCATTCACAACCGCATGCACGAGCGCCGCTCTGGTCTCCCACCCGGCTCGGCGTCTTGCTATATAGTCCGCCGCCGTGGCGAGCCAAGACAGCAGGTTTCAGCAGGCCTACAAGGGCCACCTTCTGACCGAGCAGCGCCGGGAGGTGCTCCGTGCCCTGCGGGAGACTCTCGACTCGGAGACCACCCTGGGTGAGGTCATCGATGCGATCGAGAAGCTGGGCTGGGCCGATCACTTTGGTGACATGAGCCTCGCCGATATCGCGTCGACTCTGCTCGACGTGAAGCCCGAGCCCGAGCCCGAGCCCGAGCCTGTCCCCGTCCCCGTCCCCGTCCCCGTCCCCGTCCCCGCGATGGTCCGCAGGCCTCGACCGACGGAGGACGACTCGGACGAAGGCGAGCCCGACGGCGGACAGCTCGAACTCGGACTCCCGGTCAAGAAGACTGCGGTCAAGAAGAAGACTGCGGTCAAGAAGAAGACTGCGGTCAAGAAGACTGCGGTCAAGAAGACTGCGGTCAAGAAGACTGCGGTCAAGAAGACTGCGGTCAAGAAGAAGACCGCGGTCAAGAAGAAGACCGCGGTCAAGAAGAAGACCGCTGCCAAGAAAAAGTCCGCGGTCAAAAAGAAGACCGCTGCCAAAAAGAAGACCGTGGCCAAGAAAAAGACCGCGGTCAAAAAGAAGACCGTGGCCAAGAAAAAGACCGCTGCCAAAAAGAAGACCGTGGCCAAGAAAAAGTCTGCGGTCAAAAAGAAGACCGCGGCCAAGAAAAAGTCCGCGGCCAAGAAAAAGCCCGCTGCCAAGAAAAAACGCTGAGCGCTCAGCGAGCTATTCGGAGCGCTCGCCGATCGCACGCAGCAGTTTTCGGGTCAGTGTGGGTACACCTCCCCGCACCACTCCCCCCTTCTCGACCCAGGCCAGCTCGCGCCCATCCTCGCGTTTGACGGTCCGCACCGCGCGGCTCGCCCGAGCCTGCCAGGGGATCAGGTGCCACACGCGGTGCGTGAACACGTGTTTGACCACCCCGTCAGGGTCCTCGGACAAGCGCATGGGCACACCTATCCCGGCCTGGGCCAAGTCGAGCAGCGCGCTCGCATCTCCGCTCCCCGACTCGGCCCGGCGCTCGAACAAGGGCAGACACCACATCCCTGCGAGCAGGCCGGTCTCGGGTCGACGCTCGAGCAGGAGCTTTTCGCCCCGACGCAGGGCCAGCGCGTAGAAATGGTGCTCGGGCGAGCGCTTGCGCTGCTTGGGCGCGGGGATCTCGGACTCCAGCCCAGCCGCCCGCGCCCGACAGTGATCGTGCACCGGGCAAACTTCGCAGCTCGGAGATCGGGGCGTACACACGGTGGCTCCGAGCTCCATCAGGGCCTGGGCCAGGATCCGCGGTGACCCGGCGCCGAGCACCCCCGCGGCGAACTCCCAGTGGTGCTCTGCTTTTGCGTCTTGTCGGCTGGGCTCGCGGGTCCCCGCGAGCCGGGCGTGAACCCGGGCGACGTTGCCGTCGACCAGGGCCTCGGGCTGGTCGAAGGCGATCGATGCGATCGCTCCGGCCGTGTAGCGACCGACTCCCGGGATCGCCCGCAGACCCCTCGCAGCCTCGGGCAGGGCGCCTCCACACTCGCCCGCGACGTAGCGCGCCCCCTCGTGCAACAGGCGAGCCCGGCGGTAGTAGCCGAGACCGCTCCACTGCTCGAGGACCTCGTCTCGATCGGCGGCGGCGAGGACTTCCACGGTCGGGAAACGGTCTAGAAACGGCTTCCAATAGCGCTCCACCGTCTCGACTCGAGTCTGCTGAAGCATGATCTCGGAGACCCAGATCGCATAGGGGTCGCGGGTCTTGCGCCAAGGTAGATCGCGAGCCCCCTGCCCAAACCACCGGGTCAGAGCCACGGCCAGCGCACGCTGAGTCTCCGCGCTGAGGGGGGACCGGTCAGGGGCGATCGACGGCACACGCGGAGCGTCCCAACCCCGGCGGCCGCTGACAAGGGCACCCACAGGTACGGCGAGAGTCGCACCGCGACCGGGACCGCCGAGGGAATGCTCGCCCCTCAGCGCCGCGTGACCAAGGTGTGAGCACCCTTGTCCATCCCTCCCCACGATCCTTCACTGGGGACCTGGCGCGCCCTGTGGGGCCCTTGCTGTCTGGGCCTGCCTGTGTAGAGTCGGCGCTCCGATCGACGGGCCGCATGTTCCGCAAGCGAGATACTCACATTCACTTCGTCGGCATCGGTGGCATCGGGATGAGCGGCATCGCCGAGGTCCTCGTCAACCTCGGTTACCGAGTCACCGGCACCGATCTCGCCGACACGGAGATCACCCGGCGGCTCGTGGGTCTGGGCGCCACGGTCCACCGGGGCCACGGCGCCCAGTACCTCGCCGAGGTCGATGTGGTGGTGATCTCCAGCGCGATCAAGAGCGACAACCCCGAGGTCGTCGCCGCTCGGAGCCGGAAGATCCCGGTGATCCCCCGGGCCGAGATGCTCGGCGAGCTCATGCGCCTCAAGCAGGGCCTGCTGATCGCCGGCTCGCACGGCAAGACCACCACCACCAGCATGGTCGCCGCAGTGCTCCACGAGGCCGGCCTCGACCCCACGGTGGTCATCGGCGGCAAGGTCAACAGCTTCGACTCCAACGCCCGCCTGGGCTACGGCGACGTGTTTGTGGCCGAGGCCGACGAGAGCGATGGGAGCTTTTTGGTGCTCTCGCCCACCCACGCGATCATCACCAACATCGACGCCGAGCACCTCGACCACTACGGCTCGCTCGAGCGCCTGCTCGACGCCTTTGTGGGCTTCGCCAACCGGGTGCCTTTTTATGGCATGGCGGTGATCTGCGTCGACGATCCCAATATTCGGGCGATCATGCCCAGGCTCGCCAAGCGCACGGTCGGCTACGGTATCGAGAGCGAGGACGCCGAGTTTAGGGCCACCGACTTGAGCATGGGGACCGCCGACGGGGCCCTGCGCAGCCAGTTCCGAATCATCGCCCACGGCACCGACCACGGCATCTTCGAGCTGTCCATGCCCGGGCGCCACAACGTCCTCAATGCCCTCGCCACGGTCGCCCTGTGTGCCGAGCAGGGCGTCTCCCCCGATGTCTGCCGCAAGGCCCTGCGGGAGTTCAGTGGGGTCCAGCGCCGGTTCACGGTCCGCGGTGAGGTCGGTGAGATCAAGGTCGTGGACGACTACGGCCACCACCCCACAGAGCTCCGAGCCACGCTCTCCGCGGCCCGCGACGCACACCCTGGCCGGCGCCTGGTCGCCGCCTTTCAGCCCCACCGCTACACCCGCGTGCGCAACCACTTCGAGGACTTCGCGGCGTCCCTGGACGAGGCCGACCTGGTCGTCCTGACACCCATCTACGCAGCTGGAGAGAGTCCCATCGAGGGTATCTCCAGCGCCGAGTTGGCCGTCCGCATCCGTGCGCGCAAGCCCGATCGCGAGGTCCTGCTGGTCGAGCTGGCCCCGGGTGAGCAGGACCTGATCGCGGCGACCACCGAGACCCTGCGCCGACACTGCCGGCCCGGGGACGTCACCCTGACGCTGGGCGCCGGCTCGATCACCAAGGTCAGCCACGCGCTGGTCGCTGCCCTGGCCGAAGCCGGGACCACCCCCTGAGGCCAGACGAGGGAATCATGACCAGCCCCGGTCACCACATCCTCGAGCAGCTGGCGGGCCGACCTCTGGCCGAGGACGGCGAGAGTCGGAGCACCGCGCTCGCCACCCTCGGCCTGCCCGTGGACGCCGTCGAGCTGCGCCTCGACGAGCCCATGGCCCGACACACCACCTTGCGCCTCGGCGGCCCCGCGGACCTGTGGGCCGTGCCAGGCAGCGTCGAGGCCCTCAGCGCCCTGCTGGCCCGCTGCCGTGAAACCCGGGTCCCGGTGACCGTCGTCGGCAGCGGGACGAATCTCCTGGTCCGCGATGGTGGCCTGCGCGGGCTCGTCCTCAACCTGCGCAAGCTCAACCGGGTCTGGCGACCGGATCCCGAGGCCGAGCCCACCCAGGTCGAGGTCGAGGCCGGCACGTCCACCGGGCGACTGCTGTCCCGGGCCTGCGAGTGGTCGCTGGGCAAGCTCGAGTTCCTCGGTGGTGTGCCGGGCAGCGTCGGCGGCGGGCTGATCATGAACGCGGGCACCTACCTGGGTGAGTTCACCGATGTCGTGACCCGGGTCCGCAGCCTCGATCTGGGCGGACAGCCGATCACCCGCGATCACCCCGCCTGTGGGTTCCGCTACCGCGGGTCGGACCTGCCCACAGACGAGATCGTCGTCGCCGCGAGCTTGACCCTCGAGCCCCGGCCCCGCGAGCGCATCGATGCAGCGGTCGCCGAGTTGCGGCAGCGCCGGAGGGAGCGCGAGCCCAAAGGCGTGCCCAACAACGGCAGCACCTTCAAGAACCCGGACGGTGACCACGCCGGCCGGCTCATCGAAGCCGCCGGCCTCAAGGGCGCGCGCCGAGGTGGGGCCCTCGTCTCGCCCGTGCACGCCAACTGGCTCGTGGTCGACAAGCTCGTGGCTCCCAAGTGTACGAGCGCCGACTTGCTCGCGCTCATCGACTTCGTGGGCGCCGAGGTCGAGCGGCTCCACGGCGTGGTCCTGCGCACCGAGGTCAAGATCATCGGTGAGCACGGATCCCAGGGCGCTACACTGTAGACATGGATGCTCGCGGCCTCGCTGGTCTCAGGCCCGACCGGAGCCCCCGCTCGCGGATGTGGCTCGGCGCAGGGTTGTCGACGCTGCTCATGCTGCACCCGACGCTCGCGTTCGCCAGCCCCCCCGAGCCCGAGCCCGAGTCGATCTTCACGCCACCTCGGCCCTCTGTTCCCGCCTCCCCCGCCCCCAGCGTCGAGGGGCCGCGACCTGCCCCTCCCTCCGAGTCCACCGCGACACCTGCACCTCCCGACGATGTCGACACGAGCACCGACGAGCTGAGCAGCGGTATCGACTTCGCCGAGCCGGGTCCAGCGCTGGACCCACTCCCTGCCTCCAACCCAGGGTCGGATCCCTACAGCGCCGAAGACGACGCGAGCTCCTTTCGTCTCCCCGACCCGGGCACAGCGCCCAGTGACGGCGTCGGTCTTCTGGTGCTCGGGGGAACCACCGTGGGACTCACCATCGCGGGCTTCGGCGTGGCCCTGTGGTACGGGCTCGACCAGGAGACCCCCCTGCGCCAGCTCCTGCCAGGGACCCTCGTCCCAACCGTGGGCCTGCTGGCCTTTGGCGGCGGCTCCCTCTATCAGGGCATCCAGCGCGCGAACATCCATCGCCGCTGGGCCGCCGGGCACCGGGTCCGCGGCCTGCCCCAGGGCGCAGGGCTCAAAGTAGGCGCCTCCTTCGGCGTACTCGCTACCCTCGGTCTGCTCACCTTCGGTTCGCTCGCCTACCGCAACGGCTATCGAGACATCGGGGTCGGCATGCTCAGCGCCAGCGCAGTGGCCGGTGTGGCGACCCCGATCATGTTCGTCCTGGGTGCCCGCAACAGCCGTCGGTACCGAGAGACTGATGGCTGGGTTCGCAGGCCCCTCCCTCCGCGTCCCCTGCCGATCGTGGACCTGCGGCCGAGCCTCCAGCTGCTGCCCGGCGGCCTCAGCCTCAGCGTCGCCGGACGCTTCTGATCCCCGACTGGGGCCCGCTCGACTGGGCCCGCGGCCCGTGCCACTGTCGCGCCTATGAGCGCAGACTCGATCGCCAAGCAACTCCACGCAGCCATCACCGCCGCCCTCCCCGAGTCGGAGGTCGAGGTCACGATCGGCTCGCCTGGGCACTACAGCCTGTCCGTGACCTCCCCTCAATTCGAGGGCAAGGGCTCGGTCGCTAAGCAGCGGCTCGTATACGCGGCGATCACCGATCTCATGGCGGGCGACAACGCCCCCGTGCACGCCATCGATACACTTCAGACGAAGCTCCCATCGTGAGCTCCGCGTTCGCACCGCTGACTGTCGTGAGACCAGCGCGCGAATCTCTCATTCGAGTTGCGCTATTGAACATCGCAATAGTGAACAATCATTGAACATTGCCCCGCCCATCGGAGCTCCGCGGCCATAGGCCGCTCAGAGGTTCGCAGTCGCCCCTTTTGCCGCGCTGCGACCACAGCGCCAATCTTCCGATCCAGCGATTGCGCTGTGCCTCGATTGTTTCCCCCTCCCACATAGAGACGTGAGCGTAAGCGGCGCTCACAAATTTTCAGAACCTTGTTGATTTGGATCGGGGGGCGCATGCTCCGTATGTGGCGCAGTCATTGGTCGCAGAGCCCTCGTTTCATCCCCCGCGGCTGAAGTTCGAGTTGGATATCGAGGCGATTCTCGCCGCAGCCCCCGCCACGGCGACCGCCAGGGGCCGATACCTCACCCGTACCCTCGACATGCGACCCGAGGGCCTCAGCGAAGAGGAGGTCCTTCACCAAGCGGGGATCCCCTTCAAGCGCTTCGTCCCTTTTCAGGCCTACCCCTGGACAGAGTTCTTTCGCCTCGCGTGCGCGGTCGCGTCTCTGCTCGACGAGGACAGCGTCAGTGCGGGTCTTCGGACAGTGGGGAGGTCCTACTATCCGGATTTCGCCAACAGCGTCACGGGCAAGATCGTGTTCGGCCTGCTGGGTCGCAACATCGAGAAGGTGATTCCCCTCGCGCCCACGGCCTGGTCACTCTCGGGGACCTTCGGGAAGATCCACGCCCAGCCCCTGGGGTCCCGACACTATCGCTATCATTTTGAGGACTACCCCAGCCCTGTCGCCGAGAGTCTGTTCGCGGGGATCCTCGAAGGTCTGATCACCCACTGCAACTCGTCTGGGACGATCGGTTTTGTCGGCGTCGGGGAGATGGAGTCCATGTTCGACATTCGCTGGTGAACCCGAGGGTTCACACTCCGCGAATCAAAACCGCCCCGAGATGCTCAGTCCGCCTCCACCGGGCAAGACCATCGCTCCGGGGCGCAGGCCCTTCTCGCGCTCCCACTTCGAGTAGCGGGCGCGAGTCGACATGCCCCCGGCGAGCATGAGCATGCCCAGGACCGTGACCATGCCTCCGAACCCGGACGGGACCCAGCGGCCCCGGGCCTGGGAGTCGCTCTCGAGCACACGCTGGACGCTGAATCCGGTGACCGCGGCACCCCCGACCACGGCCAGAACACCGCCCACCAACAGACCTCCACCGGTGTCCGGCGCGTGCAGGCCGTTGTCGCTCTGCCACCTCTGGTAGCGCTTGTTGCTGCTCAGGCCCCCACCCAACATGCTGGCGCCGATCACCCCCAGGGGCAGGGCGAGACCACCGATGGTCGCCGCCCGACGCCGCTCCAAGTCGAGCCAACCCGGGCCGCCCAAACCCACGAGCACCATCGTCCCAGAGACACCCAGAGAGATGACCCCCATGACCGTCAAGCCGCGCCCCGAGATCGGACGCTTGCCGACAACGCTGCGCTGAGGGACCGCGACCTGGTCGGTCTGACTGACCTGGCCTGGCGCTGGCGCCTGTTGGGGTGACTGGGCTGGCTCGACTGTCGGCGCAGGCGGAACCAAAGCCGGAGCGTCGCCCGTATCGACCACGAGCTTGATGGGCCGAGCTGTGGGCTCGTGCTCGGGCGGCGCTGCGAGCCCGAGCTGGGGTCCCGCGATGCCGGCACCTGCCCCTGGGAGAGTCCCGGCGCGGGCCGAGGTCGACGCCACGAGCAACGCGGTCACAGTCAGCGCAGAGGTCAGTGCACGCACGGTCCAGGCTCGCGCTGGCCGACGGGTACAGGTCAATCCAGACATGCCCGGCTAGTCTCGGCTCGAGTCCCCGGGTTCAACCCCGGCGGGTCTGGGGGCCGTGCGGGCGCGCGATCGGGGCGCTGTCAGCAACCCGTCGGCGTCGGCGTTGCGCGGCGCACTCGACCGCGCCGCTGTTCAATCAGCATCCGAGCATCCGATCATCGCTTCGCCCGCTCCAGCGCCTCGGCGTTGGGAACCATGAAAAATGCGTGGTGGGCCTCCAGGTCATAGAGCCGCAGACCCTCGAGGGCGCCGATGCGCGCGCGAAGCTGGGCCGGTGTGGCGGTCAGTGGGGTGGCGCTGGCCAGCGCGAAGCCCCAGGTCGAGTTGAACGACGGGACCACGCTGTGCCCCATCACGACCTCGGGAAACACGGCCCGCAGGTCGTCGAGGGCGGCCGCTGTGGCCTCCGCGACCTGCGGGTGGAGCTCACCCATCTGGACCACGCATATCCCTCCTGGGGCCAAGCTCGCGGCGACCCGGCGGTAGAAGGCGACGCTGAGCAGACCCTGAGAGGGACCCTCCCCATCCCCCTCGGTACCGGCGATCCGATCTCGGGGGTCTTCCGGGTCGGTCAGATCGAGGAACACCACATCGAAGCTGGCGGGCTCCACCGCGGCGAAGGTCAGGCGGATGTCCTCGATGTGCAGGGTCAGACGTGGATCGTCGAAGGCACCCGCGTGCAGCTCGGGCAGGTACGCGCGGCTGGCCGCGACGACCTCCGCGTCGATGTCCACGGCCGACACGGTCCGCACTTCGGGGTGTCGGAGAACTTCGCGGGGAGTCGCGCCCTCCCCCGCCCCCGCGACCAGGACCCGCCTGGGCGCGCCGTGGAGGACCAGCGCCGGGTGGACGAAGGGCTCGTGATAGTGGGCCTCGTCGGCGACCGCAGACTGGAGCAGACCATCCAGAAACAGGGCCCGACCAAAGGCCTCGGTCTCGATGATCGCCAGATCCTGGAGCCCGCCCGGCCGCCGCATGACCACCCGGCGGATCTCGATCATGGACAGGGGATCGTGGGCGCCTAGGGGCTCGAAGCCCGACACCCGCTCGAGCGGCTCGGCGCCCGCCTCTGGGGTCAGCAGATATGCTTCTGCGGCGCTCAGAGGGGTTTGCTCGCTCGATCCCGGCCACCGCCGGACTTCGACGACCCGGCCCCCGACCCAGCGCTGCCAGCAGCTCAGATCCGCCTCGCTGCGGAGCCCCCCGGGTCCCAGGACCACACGCCGATCTCGAACCCAGAGCACCCCGGCGCGGGCGTTGTAGATACAGTCGGAGAGGTCTCCGAATACACGCAGCTCCCCGCGCCCCACCGCCTCTGGACCGAGCCCGACCGCCGCGCCCAAGGCCGCCCGCTCGAGCGCGAGCCAGCGCTCCCGCCCGGAGCAGCGCAGCACAGTGCCATCGAGGCCGAGGGTCTCCACCTTCACACCCTCGGCGAAGTGCTCGGCCACCGCTTCGAGCACGGCGCCGCTGCGGCGCAGGGCGATATGCCGACGCAGGCCGAGCTCGAAGTCGCTACCGGGGAGGTCGCCGGGTACGAGCGCCATCACAGCTCAGCGAACCCGGGTGACGTCGAGGGCCACGCGCTGGGCGCTGGGTTTCTCGACCACGTCGATCCGGAACACACGACCGGCGTCGTCCTCGAGGTAGAGCTGGTCGCCGGCCTCGATCTGGAGCTTCTCGTGGCTGTCGTCGCCGTCGACCGTGGCCATGCTCGAGAGCTTTTGAGTCAGGGCTTGGTCCGCGAAAAAACCCGGGTTGGCGTAGCTGTAGGGCCGAGCGAGACCGCTGTCGTCGGTGGGGATGTCGGCCTCGGTGACGAAGAACAGCCAGTCCCCCTCGATCTCCACGGGGCCGCCCGGGGCCGGACGCCAGTAGTAGAAGTCGGCGTAGCCGAAGGTGCTGGCGGTGAGTTTTTCGGCCAGGTCTCGCAGCGCCAGCGGGTCGGCGGCCATGTTGGTCTTGATGTCCTCGACGATGGCCTCGGCGTCGACCCCCAGGGGGACGTCTTGGAGGCTGAAGGCGATGTCCGCCTCACCCTCGGCCAGGCCACCATCGTGGAGGCGAACCTGGGCGAGCTCCAGGACCACATCCCAGGCGTAGGACGGCGAGGGCGGGTTGCCGATGTTGTTGAAGGTCTCGAACTCGACCCAGTGGTCGGCCGCGACACAGGCCGAGAAGGCCTCCACCCCCGTGCCCAGCTCATACTCGGTGCAGTGCTCGGGGATGCTCTGAGCGGACAGGTAGACCATCTCCGCGACCACCCGCTCGAACTCCCAAGGCGGGAGCGCCCAGACTGGGGAGTTGCCCTTCGGCGCGGGCTCACGGCTGTCCCCGCCCACGACATAGGTGTCGCTCTCCTCCATGACCACCGTCATGCTGGCGATCGAGGGGGCCGCGGCAAGGCCCTCGATCCGCATCCAGTCGGGGTCGTCCGTGTCGAACACCGAGCGGGTCTCGGTCAGCTGGCTGCCGACGCTGTTGACGGTCGCGTGGCTGACGTCGCTCATGTCGACACCCCGGTAGGGCAGCGCGTTCATGCTGACCTTGACCGTCATCGCAAACTGGTCCTCGATCACGGTGAACCCCTCGGCGACCGAGATGAAGCCGGGGTGGATACCGAACTCGGTCTCGACCGGACCAAAGCGCTCGGCCATGTCGTCGAAGTTGTGGACGACGTCGCTGAGGGTAATGGGTAGAGAGTTGGGGGCGACCGCCCACTTGCCCTCCGGGTGGGCCTCGTCGACCGGGCCGTCTCTGAGCTGGGTCGCCGGATGGCTGGCGATGAGACCCTCGACCACCGCTTGGGTGTTGGCGTCGATACCGATGAAGTTCTCGGTCACACCGATCCCAAACACGTCGGCGAGGGCCTTGGCCGGGGGCAGGCCGACCGCCTGAGACAGGGCGATGAGCTCCTCGAGGGAGGTCCCGGACAGGTCGACGTTGTCGGGGGTGATGCGCAGCAAGGTCCGCATGTTCTGGGCCGCCTGGGGCAGCGCGGCGACCTCCTCCGCCGGCAGATCCCTGAGCTGGGTGAGCGCGTTTTGAACCAAAGGGGTGAGATCGAGGTCGAGGAGCCAGACCCCCTCGAGGGTCGAGTCGGGCAGAGCCCGGAGGTCGCTGAGGGTCAGGCGCTCCTCGAAACCCTCGACGTCGAAACGCAGGTAACGCAGCTCGATCCGGCGGGTCTCGCCGACCTGGGCCTCGGCCTGTGGCGGGTCCTCGACGACAGTGAGATCCTCGACACAGCCGCTGCCCGCGGACAGGGCCCCAGAGAGAATCCAGGCACCCAGCAACCCACCGCGGCGGCCCCGATCGCCCCGTAGGCCCCGATCGCCCCGTAGACCACGATCGCCCGGGCTCGTATTCGACTCTTTTTTGTTGATGTCCATGGGGCCCTCAGTTGGTGCGTTCGGAGACGTAGACGAGGATTTCGGTGGGGTCGCCCGCGGGCGCGACGATGCGCAGGCTATAGCTGCCCCCCTCGTCGTCGGCCGCGAAGATCGTGGTGGTCTCCCCGGCCACGATCGCCAGCTTCTCGTGGGTGCTGTCTCCCAGGCCCTCGATGCTGGTGCTCGAGATTTTCTGGGTCAACTCCGCATCTGAAAAGAAGCCGGGCGTGGTCCAGCCGTAGTCGAGGTCGTCCGCGAGGTCCTCGGCGGTGACGAAGAACAGGTGTGGGGTCCCGTCGCTGGCGCGACGGTAGTAGAAATCGACCGGACCGCTGTTGTTTTTGTAGTTGCCCAGGAGGTAGCCGGCGATCTCCGAGGCCTGAGCCTGGAGGTAGGGCCGGACCGCGTTTGCGGCCTCCTCACCCGTGATCCCGACCTCGATGTCCTCGAGCGTGAACTCGACGTTGGCCTGGCCCTCCGGGAAGCTCTGGGGCCCGCCGGCCTCGAGGTGGTGCAGGTTGTACTGGGCGATCTCGTTGAGCAGCTCCCACACGTACTGGCTGGGGGGCGCGAAGAGGTCGCCCAGCAGGGGCACGTTGAACACTGCCCACCCGCCCGGGTCGCCGCCCTGGCCGACCTCGACCACGTCGACAAACAAGTAGGTGACCACCTCGTGGAGGCCCGAATAACGCAACCGGGCTCCGTAGGCGACGATGTACTCGAGGTCCCAGGGGTCGAGGGTCCAGACCAGGCCATCGCCGATCGGGGTCTGCGGGCTGTTGTTGATACACGCGGCGCTGACCAGGCTGGTGCACGAGTCGACGAATTTGTCGCTCTCGTAGATCCCAAAGCGCAGGTCCAAGGTCGGGTTGGGCTCGAGCCCCGACATGGAGAACTTCGCCGGGTCGTTGAAATCGAACTCGGCCTCGTCGTCGAAGCTCGGGCCGGTGACATCGGCGATCACCGAGATGAAGTCCTTGCCGACCGAGAGATCGATGCCGTCGAGCACCCGCAGGTTGCTCGACGCGACCACGGCCATCTCGAAGTCCGGGCCGAACACACTCCCCTCGACCGGGAAGCCCGGAACCATGATGCCCGGGTGATCCCCCGAGGGGCCCAGGCGCTCCCCCAGGGTCGCCATGTCGGTGAGCGCGTCCTCGAGGGTCAGGGTGATCATGCCGTCCTCGGAGACCTCGGGGTGGGTCCCGATCAGGTTGACCTTGAGCGAGGCGACCGTCGACGGGGTATCGAGAAACTCGTCGGTCTCGGCGATCCCCAAGCTGTCGGCGAGCAGCTTGGGGAAGCCGCCGGCGAAGACCAAGAGGAAGCCGGAGAGACTCTGCACCGCGTCGAGGCTGGTCCCGTCGACGACCGAGTTGGCCGGGGTCATGGTCAGGATTCGAACCATGGCGAACTCGGGGGAGTTGACCCAGTCGCCCCCCCCGAAGCTCTGGCCGAGGGCGGTCTGCGAGCAGTCGTGGTTGGGGTCCTCGTCGTCGTCCTGCCAGTCGTCGCCGCAGGCGAACTTGATCTCATTGAGGGTGTTGGTGAGCAGGGGGGTCGAGTCGATGGCCAGCAGGTCGATCTCCGAGGCGACCTCCCCGAACAGCTCCGCGACCTCGTCCCGGGACATGGCCAGCTCGAGATCCGGGGGCGCGTCGTCGCTGATCCTCAAGGTCAGCTCCATCTCCTCCCCGAACTCGGCGGGCGGACCGGTCTCCCCCTCCTCACCGAGGGTCTCCCCCACGTCCGAGCTGCCGATCTCGTCGTCGCTGCCCGGGGCCGCGCTGTCCGAGCAGGCTACAGACCCGAGCAGGGACGCGGCCATACACAGACCACCCAGAGAGAGGGGCGCGGAACTTCGGGGTCGGATATGCATCATCGTGGTCACCTAGGAGATTCGGAGCGGTCTTGGGTTCGTGTTCGCGGGTCTACTGTTCGCGGGGTTTGGGGGCCTTGCCCGCGCCCCCAAAACGAAACTGGGCGTGCAACATCACCGAGGCCAAGATCATCTTGTAGGTGCCGTTGGCGAGGTCGTAGTCGGAGTCCGTGACCGTGCGCGGCAAGATCCCTTGAACCTCGGCGTCGGCGAACAAGGTGACGGTCTCGGTGGCCGCGAATCCGATCCCGAACGCGCCCAAGAGCCGCTGGCCATCGGGGGAGGCCACATCGACGGTCTCGTCGGGGCTGGCCGGCGACTGGTAGCCGAGCGTCCCCGAGAGCCGAATGCGCTCTCGCTTTCCGGCCGAAGCACGCACGCTGAGCTCGGCGTGGATCGTGTTTTTCCAGGCCCGCGGCAGGGTCACGTCGGTGCGCCGACCAATGCCGATCTCCGGCAGGGCCAAATCGGCAGAGTCGATCGTGATGCCGAACTCGCTCAGGTCGGACCAAAACACATAGGACACGGTCCCGTCGATGCGCAGCCGGCTCGAGATGTCGTAGGCGAGGCCGAACATGATCCGCTTGGGAAGGCGAAAGCGCAGCTCTGCGTCGCCCTCGACCAGGGCCGGGAAGTCGAGCCCTTTGGCGGCCAGATCCTGACCGAAGAACTGATCGTTCATGTCGAGCTGGAACTCCCCCTTGAAGCGGGCCTGCGACCCGTGGTCGTAGGTCAGCCCGATCCACAGGGGGTCGACCGGGTTCGCGGCCAGGGCGAGGTTGAAGGTCACCCCATGCGAGACGCCATCCTTGAGCAGGAAGGGCCGAGCCAAGGTCGAGAGCTCGCGGACGGTCGAGGGCGCGTCGTCCCCGAAGTCGTTGGCTTGATTGAGGGGCGGGTTGCTCAGCGCGTCGCCGAACAGGGAGACCGCGGCGAAGTCCTGGATCCGTTTGAGCTGGGCGAAGCCCAACACATAGGAGACGCTGGCGCCCAGGGACACCCGATCGTGGACCTTGACCCCGAGACCGGCCGAGATCCGGGTGACGGCGATGAAGGCCTGCTGAAGGGCGAAACGCTGGGCCCCGTCCGAGTCGAACTCGATCGGGGCGGCGTAGGGCACGTAGAGGCCCATCCCCAGGGTCAGCCGATCCCGGATCAGGGGCACGGCCACGAACCCACCCGCGTTGGGCGAAAAAATCGGGGAGCTGACCTCGGGGTAGAGCCCCGTCTTGCTCGGATCGATGTAGGCCGGATCGAGGGGACCTGCGAACTCGAGGCTGTCCTCGAGCTGGTAGCTGCCCCTGCGCTCGCGCTGGTAGCTGATGTTCCCGGCTGCGATCCCGAGACCGATCAACGCCTCTCCCTGCCCGGTGAAGCCGAGCATGGCCGGGTTCCAGTACAGGGCAGCCCCATCCCGAGTCGTGGGGCTCGACCAGGTCGTGCCGATATGGGGAACGTCCAGTCCAGACGCCGCCGCTCGCTGGGGCACCCCGAACACGACCACTCCAGCCAGGGCCGCCGCGACCCCACCCAGGAGGGAGCGGCCGCTCGAGCGAAGACCTGCGCGCGGCAGCATGGAGTGTATGGTCTCACACCCAGCCACAGCCGCGGGTGTGGGTCTCACGCGACCCTCCGGGGCGATCGAGACCGTCGACACGGCCCCGGACCGGGGCTACATTCGCCCTCCGATGGCCTACAGTTCGCGCTCCAAGCCGCCGGAGCTCAGTGGCACACCTGCCGCGATCGCCGTTGCCGCTGTCGTGATCTCCCTGATCGGCGGGACCTGGTGGGGCTGGAGCCTCGCGGGGGCCATGGGCGCCCTGCTCGGAGTCTTGATTGGAGCGGCGATAGGCACACTTGTGTTCACTATCGCGCGAATGAGCGTCCAGACCGCGCGCTTCGCCGAGCGCCCCGCACCCGATGTTCGCGCCCTCCCCCCCGAGCAGGCTCTCCAGGTCTTGACCGCGATCTTGGGTATGAATGTGGGAACGGGAAAAGACGAGCCACATAGTGGACCCATAGGTCAATTTGGAGGGGGTCTGATCGCAGACGTCGCTCGGGCTCGGGAGCGCGCCGGCACAGGCGATCCCACCGGCGCCCTGACCGAGCTGCGTGCGCTCGCCGAGGCCCACCCACGCAGCCCAGCCGTGCCCGCCGAGATCGCCCGAATCGAGCGGAGGCGGGGCGATGCCGAGGCCGCTGTCGAGGCCGCTGTCGAGGCCGCGGCGCAGGCCTTGGCCCTGGCCGTGCACGGCGGCATGAACCGACTCGCGGCCAGCGTGTTCGCGGAGCTCGAGGTCGCCGAGTTCCCACGCCTGAAGCTCGCAGACACCGTATGGGCCCAGCTCTCCCGGGCACTCGGCGCCTCGGGGGACTCGGCCGGCGCAGCCCGATGTCGGGCTCGGATTGACCCCGGGTCACGGGGCGACGCCAACCTCTCAGGTGGTGTTGAAGTCGCCCCCCACGGCAGCGACACCGAGAGATAGGGCAACTTCTGCAAAGCCTCTCAGAGCCCACTTTTTCGGGCTTCCCTGTGATTTTCACGGTGTGTTTTCGAGCCCACTCGGGGTAATCATTCGTGCGAGTCGACGTGTCCAGGCAACAGCCAGAGCTCGGGCCGAACGCCGGTCGATCCAAGGGGGCGCCGCCCCTCAATGTGGATGACCCGCTCACGGGCGCGGCGGTTCAGGACGCTCGAGAAACCGCCCCCTGCCTGGGACCCGGGGAAGACGGCGAAGACGGCGGAAAGCCCCGAGCCGACGTCGCCAACTTGATCGCCGGTAGCCCTGCGGCCTCGGGCACCCACAACCGCACTCCCCGGATCACGACAAAGGCCATCCGCCTCGACCGACCCAAACCCAAGCCGCTCGCCGCCGGCGAGATCGTCGACGGCCGCTATCGGATCGCCTCGCTGCTCGGCGAGGGGGGCATGGGCACGGTCTACCGCGCCCGCAATCTCGAGACCCAGGCCGAGGTCGCGCTCAAGACCATGCACCCGCGCCTGGCCCACAAGACCGGCGCCCGGGCTCGCTTCGAGCGCGAGGCCGATGCCATCGAGCGCCTCGACCACGAGAACTTCGTCAAGATCCTCGGCCACGGCGAGACCGAGGCCCACACCCCCTACCTGGCCATGGAGTTCCTGCACGGCCAGTCCCTCGGCGCACGCATGGACGACGAGGGCGCCCTGCCCCCGGACGAGGCCCTCGAGTTGGTCGCCGGGGTCCTGCGCGGGCTCGGCCAGGCCCACGCCCGCGGGGTCATCCACCGCGACGTCAAACCGGACAACGTGTTCTTGGCCGAGGTCCCCGATGAGGATCCAGAGCGTCCGCTTCGGATCGTGCCCAAGCTCCTCGACCTCGGCCTCGCCAAGCTCCTGGCGACCGAGTTCGAGCGCGCCCCGGACAAGCTCACCCGGCGTGGGTCCGTATTTGGAACCCCGGCCTATATGGCGCCAGAGCAGGCCCAGGGCGAAGAGGTCGATCTGCGTGCCGACCTCTACTCGACCACGATCATGCTCTACGAGATGCTCGCTGGGCAGCGCCCCTTCTACGCGAGCGACTCTCCGGCCCTGTTGGTCATGCACACCCACCGCCCGCCGCCGCCGCTGGCCGGCATCGCTACCCACCTCGCCGATCAGGGCGCCCTCCAGGCCCTGATCTCGCGCGGGCTGGCCAAGGCACCCAAAGACCGCTTTGCCGACGCCGACGCCTATCTCGACGCCCTCGAGCGGGCCCTCGACCAGCTCCGGCAGACCCCTGGGGGCGTGCCCTCCCTGCCGGGCACCGAGCAGAACCCGAGCACCGCCGCCAGCGTCAAGACCACCGAGATGCTGCCGCTCCTGGACACCAACTTCGAGACCACGGAGCCAGAGACCGCCGGTGGTTTCGCCATGTCCACACCGCTGCTGATCTCCGCGCTGCTCGCTATTGTGGCGTTGATCGGTGTGGCCCTATTTGCCTTCGGATAAGGCGAATACGCGCCGCTCGATTCTGCGAGGGTGCGCTCGCAGCTCGGCTACGCTCCCGCCCCTGTGCGCGCACCAGAGCTCCTCTCCAGGGCTCTGGACTCTTGCCCTCTCCCCCACTCTCGGGACACCCTTGGCGCAGTGCGACTCTCGATCCCCTCCCTGTGTTTCGGCGCCTCACTCCTGGCGCCCACCCTGGCCCTCGCAGGTCCGGGTGAGATGGAGAAGGAGAGCCTGATCCCGGAGCAGTCCGACCTGACCAGAAAGCAGGCGTTGGTGGTCCTGGCCGAGGGCGAGGCCCTCTTGCACCTCGAGGTCTTGGCAGAGGGGATGGCCAAGATGCTCGCGGCCTACATCGCCCTCGAGACCCTCGACGGCCCGGAGGCGGCCGGCGTCAAGGAGCTGCGCAGCTGGTTGGTCAAGGCCCTCGAGACCCTCGAGCTGCCCGAGGAAGCGGCCGCCATACGCGAGCGCGGCACCTATGTCGACCATCCGCTCGCGGTCATGCCCTCGACCTGGTTCGCGACCTCGGCGACGGGGAGCGCGGGGAGCCCGGAGATCGAGGACGCGGACGAGATGGATCTCGAGGCCGCCACGGCCGCGACCGGCCGGGCCCTGGACCTGCTCTCCGAGGGTGACGTCGAGGGCCTCGTCCTGCTCCTGCGCAGCTACGAGGCGCTCGAGAAACTGCTCGGCCCGGAGCACACGGACGCGGTCTTGGTCCGCAGCTTCCTCGTCGGCCTGCTCGAGGCGGGGGAGTTCACCGAGGAGGCCGGCGTGCTGCGTCGGCGGGGCAGCGTCGAGCCACCCACGACGGAGGATCACGAGGTCTACGCGGAGACCTGGCGGCGGATCTTGGCGGCCGGGGAGCAAGGTGGGGGTCTCCAGAGCGGCGGCTCCGAACCCGAATCCGAACCCCGGTCTGAACCCGAACCCGAGCCCAAACGACGGACCCCCCCCGAAGTGGGCAGCCCCGTCCCCGAGCTCCTGCTCGACTTCGGACTCGGTACCTACCGCCCGACCATTGGCCGCAAGGGCCTGATCTGGACCCTGGGCCTTCAGCTCGACTGGACCCTGTTTCGGGCCGGCCTGTTCTCCATGCGCCTGGGCGGGGGCGGCCAGTTCGGCCGCAACCGAGACCAGCGCTGGCAGGCCGACGCCTTTGGTGCGCTCGGATTCCGCCTCGACTTCGAGAGGGTCCATATCACCCCCGAGTTCGGCGGGGGCTACGACACCATCTCGGGTGGGAATGCGTCACCCACGGTCGCCCATCGTGTGGGTCCAGGGCCCTACTACCACTTCGGCGGCACCTTGGGTGTGCGCCTCGCCGACTCCTTCGGCCTCTACGGACGGGCCGTCCGCCTCAACCGCCGCGACAGCTCGATCCCACACGAGACCCGACTGCGCGCCGGTCTCTTGGTGGGCTTGGACAAGACCACCCTCGACCTCGCGTTCGTCTTCACCGACTACGAGCCGGCGGAGGGCGCCGACGGAGCCCGCCTGTTTTCGGGCAACCTCGGCCTCCGATTCTAGCAACCTGGCTTCAGTCCGACCGAGTCGAACGCACTGGCTCACCGACTCAGTCGAGTTGGCTGTCCCACCAGTCACCCTCGACGACCGCCGAGCGCAGCTGAGACCCGGAGATCGCCGCCCCCCGCAGGTCCGCACCGCGCAGGTCCGCGTCGTCCAGACGCGCCCCCTGCAGCTCGACCCGGTTGAGCCTCGCACCGCGCAGGTCCGCACCCCGCAGACGAGCGCCGCTGAGATCCGCGCCCTCGAGCCTCGCCCCGCGCAGGTCCGCCCGATCGAGGACCGCGTCTCCGAACATCGTCCGACGCAGGTCCGCACCGCGCAGGTCCGCCCCACTCAGATCGACCCCGTCGAGCCAAGTCTTTCGCAGGCTGGCCCGAGAGAGGCGAGCGCCGCGACCGTCCACTCCCCGAAGGTCGAAGTTCGGCAGGGCGATCATCTCGAGAGGCCGACCCTCGAGCTCGAGCCCAGGACGAACCCGGAGACAGCGAGCCTCACTGAGCAGCAGGCCGCAAGGTCCGAGCCCAGTCAGCACGTTGGCGAAAGCGTGTTCGGAGTAGGGGCCCTGGCCCTGGCCCCCACCGATCAACAGGCGGACAACGAAGGGTCCGAACCACTCCGCCGCGAGGACCCACGGGGACTGGCCCAGGCCGTGGCGCCGGAGCTCGGCCGCCCGAGGTAGGTGCGCGCTCAAGCTGGCCTTGGCGGCCACAAAATCATCGACCAGATCGTCGGAGCGTAGGCCCGGCGAGGGTCGAGTCCCCTGCAGCCAGACACCGAGCATGGCGTGCAGCACCTCCCGACCCGGCAACTCCTGATCCTGATCCCGATTCCGATCATTGCTCAGCCAGACCGCGAGCGCCTCCCAGCCCTGGCTGTGGTCGACCCACAGCGCGCGGTCGAGGGCGTCGCGCAAGACCTGGAGCTCGGGGGCCTGAATGTCCATGGCCCGGATCGGTGCGCTCAGGGCCTCGCTCGAGATCGGGGTCGCGCGACCGGCAAAACACAGCACGCCGGCCCGGGGCTCGGCCCGCATGACGACCTCGAAGCGGCCCCGCCAGGTCGGAGACTCGAGCGTCAACTCGAGCTGTGTGGGCAAGGTCGTGATCTCCCCCGTGGACCTCGACTCGAGTGTGGACTCGGACGTGGTCCCGACCTCGAGCGCGCGCATGAGCAGCTCGTGCGACCAGGCTGGGCCCGCCCCCGCTGGGAAGTTCCCGGCCGTGGGCCGCCGGGGTCCGGGGCGATGATCGACGACCTCGACTCGAAGGTTGAACCCCTCGGCACTCAGCGTTCCCACGAGCCCGCGGAAGCCGTCCGGCTCAGGCGCTTGCGCGACTCCCATCCCAGGATTCTAACAGCGTAGCGACCTGTTCGCGCGTGCCCGCCAAGACCTGCAACCACGGCCGCACCGAGACCGAGAGCTCGGTGTGCACGGCGAGCGCGCGCAGATCCTCGGCGCGCGCGTCCACGCACTCCGACAGCGCGCGCAACACAGGTGCCCAAGCCCCGAGCTCGACCGCGCTGCGCAGCAGATTCTCCAACTCCAGCGCGCGTGCACCAAACCCCCGGGGCACATCCGCCCGCCTACCGATGCGGGCGATGTCGGCCCGGCTGAGGAACAGGCCCGAGCAAGCGGGGGTGCTCAGGTGCGCCGCGATCTCGCGCAGGCCTGTGTCCGCGGCCACCAAGATTTCGGCCTGGGGCGCCAACTCGGGGCCCCGACGCGGACCCACGCAACACCCGCGATGCTCGGCCGAGACCTCCAGTGCCCCCTCGAGCACGCCGACCCAAAACCGCAGCGCGACACCCTCGAGCGAGGTCTCGCTCGAGGGCGGCGGGAGCAAGTCCCGAGCCGCCACCACCATGGCCGGGAGCCAGCTCAGGACGCAGGTATCGAGGAACTCGGCGGCGATCTCATCGAGGGTCACCGCCAGCTCGGGGCGTCGATCTTCGAGGGCCTCTGCCCGGGCCCCAGTGACGAAACTGAGGAACGCCAACTCGAGGCCGAGGTGGTCGGCCGTGAGCGCGTCCAGACGCGGGCGAAACCCGGCCCGATCCCAGCAGCTGCGAACCTCGTCGGCGCTCGCACCCGCGCAGGCCGAGGGCGCCAGGAACACACCCGCATAGGGAAACACACCCAGCGCAAACAGCTGGTGGTGGGTGAGCGCGAGCAGGTCGAGATCGGGGCTCGCTCCGGCCGCACTCCAGGGCTCGAGCAGCCATCCGTCGAGGGCCTCGAGGGTCGCCAGGTGGCCCGGCGTCGCGCCGTTGGTGACCAACTCGGCGAGCAGCCTGTAGGTCGTGCACCGAGCCTGCGCCCGGGCCCGAGCGTCGAGCATGCTCACGTGTTCGAATCCGATCCTGCCGGGCCCGATCCATCCGAATCCGCCCCATCCAAATCCGATCCATCCGAATCCGCCCCATCCGAATCCGCCCCTAGAGAACCGACAGGGCGGCGCTCGGGCAGGCGGTAGGACGCTCGCGTCGGCCGCAGCGGCCGCTTGAGCCAGTAGGGTCGGCGCGTGCCATCGGGGCTGTGATCGTAGGCGGAGCGGGCCAGGGCTCGCCAGCGCCGGTACACGGCCATCGACTTGCGTGTGTCCACCCGGACGTCACCGTGGCTGTCGCCCGGTCCCGCCTTGGTCACGCTGATCGCTTTTTGAAGCCAGCAGTGGGCTCCGCTGACCGGGTCGGGGTGAACCGCGTGGGTCAGGTTTTGGTGCACGCCCACGTCCTTCCACCAGATCCGGCTGGTGTCGGGGTCGAAGCTCTCCCAGGCCCTGCCGTACTCGAGAATGTTGAGGCTGTGTCCGCCCTCGCCGTCTTCGTCGAGGTCCGCCAGGGCCGTCATCCCCGGGCTGCCCCCCGCCGACTCGGCCAGGCGCCAGCGCCCCAAGTGGTGACTCATGGCGATGATCCCAGGCTTGATGCCCTCGGTGACATAGACCTTGTCCACGAAGTAGCCGATCTCGGTCTCGACCCGGACCAGCGCCCCCCGCTCCAGACCCAGGCGCGCCGCGTCGCTGGGGTGCATCCACACCGGGTTGGCGTGGCTGATCTCGTAGAGCCACTTGGCGTTGGCCGAGCGGGTGTGGATGAGGGTCGGCAGACGAAAGTTGGGCAGCAGCAACATCTCGCCCTTGTCCCGATCGATGTTGGCCGGCGAGACGTGGCTCTCGAGGGTCCAGGGCAACACGTACTCGCGCTCCCTCCACCCCCAGTCGCGCAGGGTCGGGCTGAAGAACTCGAGCTTGCGGCTGGGGGTCGCAAATCCGACCCGGGGGACCCCCTCGATCTCGACCCCGACGGCCCTGCCCTCGGCGGTCGCCAACACCCCGGACTCCGCCCGGCACAGGCCCTCGCGCTCGCCCGCCTCCAGGGCCCGCTCGTAGGGCACATAGTTCTCGCGCAGGACCTCGAAGCAGCCGTACTTGCGCATATACGCCAGCGGGCTCAGGTCCTCGGCGGCCGCGGCCTCGGGCAGGCCCGGCACGCTGTGCTCGAAGATCCAGCCCCAGTACTCGTCTTGGGTGATCGGCCGCGAGCGATCGGCCGGGCTCTCGAACCACTTGCGGATACCCAGCGATCCATCCGGGTCCATGCGCCACGAGAGCGCGACCCAAAACTCGGCCTCCTCCCAGACCTCGCCCGGGTTGGCCTCGTAGGTGTGGGTGACGGTCTCCCCTGCCCTCTCCATGGCCACGCGCCGGACCGGCTGGCGAAAGCCGATCCACTGCCCGGCGTGGGTCTCTTGGCTCATGATGTCGTGGCGCTCCCCGGCGTGGCCCATGGGCAGCACATAGTCGGCGAACCACGCCGACTCGTTCCAGGTCGGCGTGAGCGCCACGTGGCACTTGATCTTGTCCTCGTCGCGGAGGGCCTCGAGCCACATGAAGCCGTCGGGGTTGATCCACATCGGGTTGTAGACCCGGGTGAAATAGAGATCGATCTCACCGCGCCCCTCCTCCAAAAAGTGGGGCAGCAGGAAGCTCATCTCGAAGAACGCCAGCGGCCACTCGTGGGGGAGGTGAAGCTCGTTCCAGGCCTCGAAGGCCGGCGGCTTGGCAAACGGCTCGGGCACGAACTTGTTCCACGCGTTCATGGACGTCCCACCCACGGTCCCCACGCTGCCCGTGAGCACGTTGAGGAAGAACAGGGTCCTGGCTACCTGCCAGCCTCCGAGGTTGCCGATCGAGGCCGAGCGCCAGGTGTGGGTCGCCAGCCGGCTGCCCGCACGCTCGACATGCTCGGCGGTCTCGATGAGGCGCTCGATGGGCACCTGGGACTCGGCCGCCGCCCGCTCGAAGGTGAATTCGGCATAGAGGGCCGCGAGGCAACGCTCGAAATCCTCGAAGCTCGGCGCCCCGGATGTGCCGGACATGCCTGGCATGCCGGACATGCCTGGCATGCCTGGTAGGTCGGGCATGTTGGGCAGACCCGGCGCCTCGCGCAGGAACGCCTCCCAGTTCACCCATCGGCGCATGAACTCGCGGTCGTAGGTCTTGCGCTGAATCAGATAGTTGGCGATCGCCAACAAGATCGTCGCTTCGGAGCCGGGCCAACACGGCAGCCACACATCGCTGCGCGCGGCCGTATTCGACAAACGCGGATCGAAGGTGATGATCTTCGCGCCCTTTTTCTTGCCCTCGATAATACGCTGGGCGTGGGGGTTGAAGTAGTGCCCGGTCTCGAGGTGGCTCGAGATCAACAGGATCGTCCGGGCGTTGGCGTAGTCTGGGCTCGGTCGGTCCGCGCCAGTCCAAAACGAGTAGCCCGCCCGGGCCCCCGCCGAGCAGATATTGGTGTGGCTGTTGTGGGCGTCCACCCCCCACGCCGAGATGCAGCGGTTGACGTAGTGATCTTCGCCGGGCCGACCGACGTGATACATGATGCCGTCTCGACGCCGCGCCCGGCTGGCCCGCATGCGCCCGCCGATATCCTCCAGGGCCTCTTCCCAGCCGACCCGCTTCCACTTGCCCTCGCCCCGCGCCCCGACCCGCTTCAGGGGATACAAGATCCGCTCGGGGTCGTAGGTCTGGTTGTGGGTCGCCGGCCCCTTCGCACAGTTGCGGCCCCGGCTGCCCGGGTGCACCGGGTTGCCCTCGAACTTGCGGATCTCGTAGGTGGTCTTGTCGACGTAGGCCAGCAGCCCGCAGCCGCTCTCGCAGTTGAAGCAGATCGTCGGAACCAGGGAGTAGCGCCGCGGGACCTTTCGTGGCCAGGCCTTGGAATCCCACTCGACCCAGTCCTCCCAGTGTTCGGGGGGCGGATAGCGGGTCATGCGGCCGTCGGGATGCTCGACGTCGATCATGTCGAGGGGCTCGCGCTCGGCCTCGCCGTAGGTCGGCAGGGCCACACCTCCAGCATTGGTGGCCTCGGTAGCGACGATCGGCTCGTGCCCGCCACGCTCGAGGCGGAGCACCGACTCGAGCAGCTTGGCGATCTTGTCGGCGAGCCTGCCACCAGCCGTGGGCTCGGGCTTGCCTCGTTTGGAGCCCAGTGCTTTTGCAGGTGCTTTTGCAGGTGCTTTTGCAGGTGCCTTTGCAGGTGCTTTTGCAGGTGTTTTCGTGGGTCCAGTCATGAGTTCGGGACCTCCTGTGGGGCCATGACAAAGGCGTACTCGTAAGCGTAGAGCCCGACTACAGCGCACAGGGCAGCGATCCCGCCCAAGGCCCCCGCGGCCCCCGAGCTGTCGGCGGTCCCAGCCATGACAGCCATGACAGCCATGACAGCCATGATCGCCAGCGGAAGGCCATGGCCCACCCCCACGCCCAGCCACCAAAACGAGCGCGCGTACTTGCCGTGGCTGATCTCTCGGGCCGCTCGGGCCGCGACCTCGCTGGCGTGGGCGACCCCGAACTCACCGGCGAGCATCAGGAACAAGTCCAGGCCCACGCTGACCCCGAAACCCAGGCGCGCGGCGGTCGTCAAATCGGCGCCCAGGTCCAGGCCCGCGCCCAAGACCATCACCGCCCCCGTACCCATCATCGCCGCTTGAACCAAGAGGTGGGCCGGCAACAGGGGGCTCTGCCACAGATCTCGACCCTCGGCCTGGGCGAACAAAAATGCCGTATAGACCGCCGCGCCCACAGCCAACACGGCGCTCCCCCAGCCGAGCCCCGCCCGCGCCCAGGTCGGCATCTCGAACACGCCCAGATAGGCGAGCAGCTCGGCGCCCCACCACAGCCCCGAGACCGCCGCGAAGCCGATCAGCAAGAACGCGCCCCGGGTCAGCCAACTCGCCCACTGGGGCCGGAGCAAGATCGACAAAAACCGCTCGGGTCGCTCGAGATCCATGACCAAGAACACCGTCGTCACCAGCGTCATGACCACACCCAGGAGTCCGCCCCAGATCATCGCCTGCACATCGAAGCCAAACAGACCGAGGTTCCAGCCGACCGCCAAAAACGCGAACACCCCGGCGGCGATGCCCTTGGTCACCAAGTAGGCGGGCACGGGCCAGTGCCAGGGCAGCAGGTGCTGGGCGTTGTAGGCGACCTGGACCATCTGCTCCGCGACCGTTCCGGTCCCAGTCCCGCCCCCGGAACTTCGCATGCCCATGCCCGGACCCCGGGGCAGGCCTTGGGCGCCGGGCTTCAGAATCCGGGCCCCCGACGCGGCCCGCCCCCAGTTCGGCGCTCTCTGCTTCGCCGCCGCGCTCGTCCCTTGGTGGGTCACCGTGTCGGCCCACATCATCTGGGTCGGCCGCTCGCTGAGCGCCGTCGGATGCAGGGCCACGCCGTCGCCATCGATATAGAGCACCTTGGGCGCCGTGCCCTGCTCGGGCTTGCGGACCGTGACCCGGCTGGAGGCGACGAGCTTCGCTATCTTGCTGCTCGGGTCATCGAGGTCGCCGGCGATGATCGCCTCGGTCGGACAGACCACCGCGCAGGCCGGCTCGAGCCCACTGTCGACCCGGTGCGCACAAAAGTGGCACTTCGCCGCCGTGCCCGTGTTCGGGTCGATGTGGATCGCGTCGTAGGGACAGGCCTGCATGCAGGCCTTGCAGCCGATACACACCTCCGGGTCGAACTCGACGATCCCATCGTCGCGCTGATACATGGCCGTCACCGGACAGATGCGCACACAGGGGGGGTTCTCGCAGTGGTTGCAGCGCGTGACCTGGAAACTCCGGGTGACGTCGGGGAAGGCCCCGTGCTCCACGTACTTGACCCACGTTCGGCTGACCCCGAGGGGCACCTCGTTCTCGCTCTTGCAGGCCGTGCTGCAGGCGTGGCAACCGATACAGCGCGTGTTGTCAATGACAAAACCGTAGCGTCCACCCGAGCGAGGTGGACGCGTGAGCGTCGGGTCGCCCTCCCCTGGGCTCAGCCTGCCATCCACCATTGAGCCCCAACGCAGCAATCGGCGTGCCAAACCCAGCTGGTCTTGTTATTGCCCTGTGCACACCGATGCCCGCGAACTTCTCCAGCCTCGGCGAACGCCTGCGCGCCGCGGGACCCGACGTCTCGGCTGCGCTCGTCGTGTTCCTGCTGGGCGTGCCCCAGTGCCTCGCCTACGCGACGATCGCCGGCCTGCCGCCCGCCATGGGCCTCTACGCCGCCGCCGTGCCGCCCATCCTCGGCTCGGCGATCCGCAGCAGCAACCACGTCGTGGTCGGCCCGACCAACGCCTTGAGCCTGCTCGTCGGCGGGGCGGTGCTCGCCGCCACCACCCACGACCCCGCCCAAGTGGCGATCGCCCTCGCGCTCGGGGTCGCAGTGTTCCAGATTGTTGCAACACTGTTGAAACTTTCTGCGGTCATCGACTTCATCTCGTCGCCGACCGTGCTCGGCTACATCACCGGCGCCGGCCTCCTGATCGGCATCGGCCAGCTCCATAACCTCACCGCCACCGTCGGCCCGCGTGGAAAGATCTGGGTCACCGTCGGTGGCTGGATCGAGGCCCTGCCCCAGACCCACTCTCTATCCCTGATCTTCGCGGCCGCCACCGTGCTCTGCGTCATCGGCGTGCGCCTGCTCGGCCGGGCCATCGACAAGAAGTTGCCGGCCGCCCTGATCGCCATGGTTGTGGGCATCGTCGCCAATATGGTGTTCGGGCTCGAGGCTCGGGGTCTGCGGGTGATCGCCGACATCGAGCCCATCCCCCCGGGCCTGCCCCCCATCACCCTGCCCTCGCTCGAGCTGGCCTGGGAGCTCGCCCCCTTCGCCCTCGCCTGCGCCGTGCTCTCCCTGGTCGAGGCCAACGCCGTCGCCCGGTCGATCGCCGGGCGCACCGGCCAGCAGCTCGACGCCCCCCGCGAGTTCATGGGCCAGGGGGTCGCCAACTTGGCCGCCGCCTTCACCGGCGGCTACCCGGTCAGCGGCAGCCTCTCGCGCTCGGCCCTCAATGAGCAAGCCGGCGCCCGCTCGCGCTGGGCCGCCGCGCTCTCAGGCGTGCTCATGCTGCTCGTATTGGTGACCGCCGCCTCGGTCCTGGACCACACCCCGATCCCCAGCTTGGCTGGGCTCTTGCTCGTAGTCGCCTGGGACCTCGTCGACCTCGATCGCATCCGGACCATCTTTGCGACCTCCAAGGGCGACGGTCTGACCTTCCTCGTGACCATGTTGGGGACCTGGTCCCTCGACCTCGACAAAGCTATCTACGTGGGCGTGGGGCTCTCCCTGGTGCTCTTCCTGCGCAAGGCTCGACGTCTGAGCACACGCGAGTTCCTGGTCGACGAGAGCGGGGGCTTCACCCTGCGCCCCCTCGACATCGAGAGCCTGGGACCGCTCGGGACCCTGGGCACTGGATCCGACGCGTCCGTCCTCTCTCCCGTGGTCCGCCTCTTTCATATCGAGGGTGCCCTGTTCTTCGGCTCGGCCAGCGAGCTGCGCCGCGCCCTCGAGGCCATCGCCCGCGCGCCCGGACTCGTGGTCGCCGTGATCCGTCTCGACCGGGCCGCCAGCCTCGACCTGACCGCCGCCGAGGTCCTCGGCACCATCGCCCAGTCCATGCGCAGGCGTGGGCGACACCTGCTCGTCGTCGGCATGAACCCGCTCATGAGCCGGACCTTCGAGCGCTCCGGGGTCGCCGAGGCCGTCGGTGAAGCCCAGCTCTTCCCCGCTCAGGAGCGGCCCTTCGGCGCCCTCGAGGCCGCCCGCGACCGGGCCGTCGAGCTCGTGTCCGCGGGTTCAAGTGAGGCCCGACCACGCCGCGCCGAAGCGCCCTCTGAATTGCCCTAAAATTCGGTGATCAGGGGAGGAGCGACACTCAGCGTCACAGCAAAGCCTACGCTGCGGGTGGCCATCCCCGACTCCGAGAACACCGAGTAGGTGTCCACATAGCGAGGCTCGACCACCGCCTGCGCGACACCCGGGTCGAGGGAATAGAGGATCCAGCCGTCCCCGGCGACCGCGCGAGCGCCACCTGTCTCCGCTTCGATCGCCTCCACGGCGGCCCTCGCCGCCGCGACAGAGACGATCAGCTCGACCTCTCGCGCTGGGACGTAGTCCACAAACGACGCTTCGATCCGAAAGCAGTCGCCGGTCCGCGCGTCGACATCGATCGTGAGCATCGCGTCGCCCAACAGTATCCCCACCTCGTCCGGGACTCGACCAAAGACGAAGTGATAGTGATCGACAAACTTGATGCTCTCGATGTTCTCGATGTTCTCGATGGCCTTTGTGTGGGCCGGGAGGCGCCCCCCCGGCGCCCGCTCCAAGACCGGCTCGCGCAGGTAGCTGCGCGCGGCGATCACCTCCCGCGCCGCGAGGGCGTCCGCGCACACCTGGGCCGCCTCCAGAGCCGCGCCGCGTCCGACTCCCTCGTAGACCCCCGGCTCGGTGAACCGTGGTTTCACACGCTCCACCGTGCCCACGAGGATCGAGGGCTGCCGGGGTCGGTAGCGGAACTCGACCACCTCCGAGCCGAACTCGAGGGTCCCCCTCGCCCGCGCCTCCACAGCCGCCGCCTCGAGGGTCTCAACCTGCGCTGGAAGTAGGGACTCCCCGGTGACGACCTCGCCCATCGAACGGGTCAGCTGCGCGACTTCGGTCGCCGTGAACGCCGGACGGGTCAGCCGCAGCGCCCGGGTCGGACCGATCGGCACCGACTCGAGAAACGCTGTCGGCGAGCCATCGCTGAATGCCGAGCCAAGCTCGACTTCGGTGCCGTCCATTGGACGACAACCAAACAGGAAACTCAGGGCCAGCAGCGCAGCCAGCGAGGCGCTCGTCATGTTCCTCCCAGCGAAACTCATCTCGCCACAATGATGCCACGAGCTGCCCGCGAACTGCCCGCGAGTTCCCCCCCGTACCCAGACCCCGGTACCCAGACTGCGTGTCGATCGCTACCATGCCGCGCATGAAGCTCTGCCGCGTTGCGCCCTTCATCTGTGCCCTGAGCGCGCTCGCCTGTCAGCCCGGCGGTGGCCCCCCGAAGCGAGAGGCCAGCGCCCAGCGCCCCCAGCCCGCACGCAGCTCGGGACCGACCGAGCGCTTCGTGAGCGTCGCCGACCTCCACTTCGATCCGCTCGCTGACCCCGCCCTGCTCCCGCAGCTCCAGGCAGCCGAGCCCAGCGCATGGCGAGCGATCTTCGAGGCCTCCCGGGACTCGGAGGCCATCGGGACCTCAGACACTGCGACCTCAGACACTGCGACCTCAGACACTGCGACCTCAGACACTGCGACCTCAGACACTGGCCCCCTGCCGGCCGACGGCGCCGACACCAACTTCGCCCTCTTCGACTCGGCCCTGCGCTCCATGCAGATCCAACACAGCTCGGAGGCCGAGACCGAGGCCGTATTTGTGCTCGTCGTCGGCGACCTCCTGACGACCGACCTCCGAGCCCGCTTCGAGGCTGCGACCGCCGCTTCCGAGTCTGGGTCCGAGAGCCAACCCGATCCAAACACCGCCGAGGCCGAGTATCGGGCCTTCGTCGACAAGGCCACCCGCTTCGTCGTCGCCGAGCTCAGCGCGGCCTTCGAGGGCGCCCCCATCTTCCCGGTGGTCGGTGAGGCCGACAGCTACTGCGGGGCCTACCACTTGGCCCCGGCCGGCGCCTACCTACGCGACGCCGCGGCGACCTGGGGACCCGCCCTCGCAGGCAGGGATTCGGCGGGCAACCCCACCCAGACCTTCGCCCAGACCTTCGCCCGGGGTGGCTACTACGAAGTCGAGCTTCCGCGGACCGCGGGAGGCCGGCTGATCGTCCTCAACAGCGTGTTTTTCTCCCCTGAATACGACCCGAGCTGCCCGGGCGAGCCCCCCTCCACCGGGTCCGTCGAGGAGCCCATCGAAGGCCAGCTCGAGTGGCTCAGCGAGGCCCTGCGTCGAGCCCGGGAGGCCGACGAGACCGTCTGGCTCGCCTATCACCTCCCCCCCGGTCCTGGCCTCGCACACGCGGCTGCCGACCCCGATCCAAATCATCTCGCCCTGTGCGAGCCCCCTCCACCGCTGTGGAACAAGGGCCTGCTCGCGGCCGTCGCCGCGCTCCGCGACGAGTACAGCGACATCATCACCGCCAGCTTCGCCGCCCACCTGCACATCGACGGCCAACGGCTGAGCGGGCTCCATGCCGGCGACCTCGCCCTCACCCACCTCAGCCCCGCCTTGAGCCCCCGCTTGGGCAACAACCCCGGCTACCAGGTGATCGAGTTCGACAGCGGCCTGGGCACGCTCGTCGACTACCGCACCCACATCCTCGATCGGCGCGCCGACTCGGCGTCGGAGACCGCCGAGCCCCGCTGGCAGATCGGCCCCCGGTTTTCAGCCCCCGCCGAGATCGAGCGCTACGACGCCGACGCCGTTCAACACCTGCTCTCGCGCGCCTCACAAGACGAGGCCACCCGGGCGACCTACCTGCGCGAGCTCGCCCTGGGCGGCGCGACCAAGGAGCTCGGGCTCGACGATTGGCCCGCCTATTGGTGCGCAGCGCAGGGCCTCGTCGGTCGAGACTTCACGGATTGCTACTGCGCCGATTCAGCGCCGACGGCGACCAGCACCGACGGTCCTTGACCGCGCACTCACGAGGAGCGGCGAACTCGGGGACGACCCCAAAATCGGCCCTCAGTGCCCGTAGCCGCCCACACTGGGGTCTTCACAGAGCAGCGAGAGCCCGCTCCCGTAGCGCTGCCGATACCACAGCGACACGTCCGCACAGTCGGGCTCGTCGTAGTGAAAGATCACCCCCAGCTTGCCCGCGTCCAGGAAGCTCGCCAGATGCTCGTGGGCCCACCAGTCGAGCTCATCGGGGTAGGACTCGAAGGTTCCACCATCGAAGTTCTCGGCCGCCGCCGCCGTGCTCTTGGCCATGCAGCCCATGCCTCGCTCGTGGACCCGGTCGCAAAGCGCGTTGTAGTAGGTCTGCCCCTCGCCGACCGTCACCGTCAGGCCGTAGTCCTCCGCGCCCTCGGCCCAGTCCATGTTGTCGAACTCGACCATGTCGCAGCCCCAGTCGGCCAGCTGATCCACCCGCGCGAGCATGAAGGGCAGCGCCGCGTCCACATCCTCCACAAAGTACTCCCCCGCCCACTCGGGCCAGACCTCGCTCGTGCACGCAGAACGCATCGCCTCGAAGTCCTCGCGCCACTCCTCGCAGGTGCCCACGCTGATGTAGCAGCCCACCGTGTTGTCCTCGGCCACCAGCGCCGGGATCGCATCCCGGGCCGCGGGCTCGTCGAAGGGATCGAGGAGCACGTAGCAGCCGTGGGCCTGGGCCACGATATCCGCGACCGAGTCGGGCGCCGAGTTCTCTTGATAGGCCTGGTTCCAGACACATGTGGCGTCTGCCGGCGAGGTCGGCACGGGCGCGTCGGGGTCGACCTCGACCGTGGGACCGCGCGGAGGGTCGCCCGCGCAGGCGGCCAGCAGCAGACAGGCTCCGATCGGGGTGATCCTGCGTTTGGTGTTCCGCATGGGCAGAGCCTAGCAGGACTCGTCGGAGCTGCCCGAAACCGCTGGTCACCCACACTCGGGTCGCCGCCTCGCTGAGCACCGAACAGAACGAACAGAGCACCCCCTGTCGTCAGGGGGTGCTCTGCAGCAGCCCGAAATGCCCGGGTCTAGGTTTAGGCAACCCGTGGTTTCAATACGAGCTTCCAGGCCCTCAGGGTGAGCTCGTCGTCGTCGTGGTCGTCGAACTGCCGTCGCTGCCGTCGCTGATTGTCGTCGTCGTCGTCGTGTTGCCGTCGGAGTCGGTCGAGCTGGTGGTCGTTCGTGTGCCACCGTTCTTGCCTCCGTGGGGATCGTGGATGATCGTCGTCGAGGACCCATCGTCGTGGTCGATGTCGGTCCGGGTCCCGCCACCGGGCATCTGGGTGGTGGTCGTCGTCATCGCGTAGGACTGCTGACCACCGTTGGCGGTGCAGGTTCCGGTGCCAGTGCCGGTGCCGCTGATGGCGACCGCCACCGTGATCCGACCGTTCGACTTGATGGCCTTGCCGTCGATATAGAGCTTGGCCTTGGAATTTTTACCCCCGGTACGCACGACCTTGATGATCTTGGCTTTCACGACGATCTTCTTTTTGCCCAGCATGATGACGTAGGTCTGAACGTCGGGCGTCTTCTTGGCGAGGGAGACCTCCGTCCGGACCTTCATCTTAGCCGTCGGGTTGGCATGGGCCGGTGTGGGGGCCAACATGACCATGCCAGCGACGCCGCAGGCGGCGACCATCATCGCGAGGTGGAGACGAATGCGGGAGGAACTGGAGTTGGAGTCTCTCATCACCTTGCAAGAGCCGGCCGACCCGTGGAGGGATCAAAAAAAGTTCACTCGACCGAACAACCCCCGTTCGGGAGCCACCCACAGGTCACGCCACCTCCCTCCGGTGGACGGTTGGTCACCACCCCACGGTTGGTTGGACTGCACCCAATGAGGTACCAGTCATGTGGTGTGAGGGGACCCGGCTCCCCAACTTGTCGGGAGACAGCGCGATTGGGTCATAGAGCCGACCTCAATCTGGGCCTCCTTCGATCGTGCGAGCTCGGCTGCGAGCTGGTCCACCTCGGCCGGCGGAGCCGGCTCACTACACTCGACGCTCATCGAAATCGAAAGAACCAGCAGCCCGTAGTGAAACCCCTCGCGTCGCCCCGCGATGGGTTTCACCACGGACTGCCAGGCTAGGGCGTCTTCCAGGGCCCCTCGACCTCGTCCTCCCACAGGTCGTTGCCCACTTCAAAGTAGACCCCGTAGCTGTAGCCATACGATTCGTCACTCTGTATGTGCAAGAGTAACCCCGTATAGGGAAGCTCGTAGAGATATAGCCCTAACTCAAGGTGCCCGCTCTCGTGATACTCGCCACCGAGCGGCTCGAGGGTCACCGCGTCATAGACGTCGAGGCTGATCCCACCCAAATCCCAGGGATAGCTGAGGTCGGAGGTCTCGAAGAAAGTTTGGTAGGGCACGCCGAGGTCCGAGGGCTCCCAGGGCGCGATGAGCAGCCAGTCTTCGTCCCCAGGGCAGAGCGTCAGTTCATTATCGTTGACGAAAAAGAAGTTGCCGTCTTGCATCATATTGGGCAGCTCGAACGCAGACTCAGGGCTGTCGTTGGGTTCGCCAAAGTCGGGCTCGCAAGGGGGCGGAGACGCCGTCTCGCCGTCTCCGTCGCTCTCGGTGGTGTCCGTGGTCGTCCCGCCCTCAGTGCTCGTCGTCCCGCCCTCGGTGCTCGTCGTCCCCCCCTCAGTGCTCGTCGTCCCGCCCTCGGTGCTCGTCGTCCCCCCAGCGCTGTCTTCCTCCGTGGGTGTGCCCTCTTCGCTCGGGTCACCGTCCACACCGCCCTGCTCGTCGCCCCCCCCTTCACCACCGCCGACCCTACCCGGGCCGCAGGCCACCACGCCAAGTGCCGCCATCACCCAGATCAACCGTTCACGAGCCATCGCCCCAATCTACAACACACCATCTTGCCCGCGCTACGGGCCTTCCGACCACATTGAGCAGTGTGGTGACTAACCGCCGCCACCAGGACCAACACATATCGACCAATCTTCACCTTCGCAGCGCACCGGGCCCAGCGACCTATACCGGCTGCTCGCAGGCCCTCGGCCTCAGTCCCCCGGCCCGGCGTCAATGCAGCTCCCCAGCCAGGCCCTCGCGTTCTCGCCCTCGACCTGGCGCAGAACCTCCTCGGGCAGCGCCAAGCCCCGATACTCGCCCATCGCGTAGCCTATCCCATCACCCGCTCGCTTGGATTTCCAAAACTCGAAGCGCTCATCCTCGATCAATCCCAGGTTCGCGCGCAGCTGCCGGCCCAGGTCGGGGTTGAGCGTCGCCGAGTGCGAGGCGACCACGTCGCTACCAAACAAAAATCGCTCTGGCTCGGCGAGGATCATCGCCCGCAGCCGCTCGCGCTGGACCTCGCCCTCGAGGTTGGTGAACCCGGCGATGCCCGGCTCCCCCGGCCCGTGACTGAGGTCCACCCGCAGGCGGGGCATGGCGATCATGAGCGCCTCGAGGTTGTCCAGGTTGGTCCGACTGCTGCACAGATGGGGACAGACCAGATTCAGCTGGGGGTGACGCTTGACGAGGGCGCGCAGCTCGTCCCCAAATCGCGAGCTGTTGACATGCAGGAGCAGGGGCAGGCCGCGGGTCGCTAGCTCGGCGAAGGCCGGCGTGTAGGCGGGATCGGTCAACGGCCGGCGGTGCATGGCGGCCATGCCGTCGTAGAGCTTGACCCCACAGGCGCCCCTCCTGAGCCAGCCTTCGAGTTCGGCGACGTCGAAGTCCGCGAGGTCGAGGGTGACAAAAGCGATCAGCCGACCGTTCGCAACCTCGCTCGCGGCCGCGGCGATCACCGCGTCGTTGGTCTCGCGCCAGCCTTCGAGAGTCGGACCGCGCGGTCGTACTTCCTCCGGTGATCGCCGCCGATGCTCGAGCTGGGGGGACGCGAGGATCACCGCCCGGTCGATGCCCTGCTCGTCCATGAGCGCGACGATGTTGTCGACGCTGTCGGCGACGTGGTGCACATGAACGTCGATGCGCTCGCGGGGCGGATTGGATCGGGGTGAGGCTTCCCGAGGCGCGGGCGCGGTGTGTCGCTGACGAACGTCTGGTCCTGGAGTCGGCTGTCCGCAGCCGCCCATGCCCACGCCGACACCGAGCACCACAGCGAGACGACACATCCACGAGTGCTTCACTCCGCCCACGATCCGAGACTACAGCGGACCACGAGCCACGAAAAGAGCGCCTATCGTACGACTGAGAACGCAGGTTTGAGATTCTTTTGAGGCGACTATGGCCGCTATATATAGGATAGGTTTTCCTGCTCCTGACAGCCTCCCTGCTATATCGCCGGAGATCCCGGCGGCGGCTCCGACCGTCTGGCCAGGGGTATCGACCGTGGAAACACGCTGAGTCAGCGGCAGCTGAGGTAGAGGTCGACGAGTTCGTCGAGGGTAGAGCGCCGGTCGGCGTCCCGGTCGCGCCACAGCATGAGCTCGGCGAAGCGCGGGTCGGCCCCGTCGACGACACCATCAGCGTTGCTGTCGAACACCTCGAGGGCGGCGAAACCGTCGCTGGCGTGGCGACCGTCGGGGAGGCGGGTGCCCGAGCCGAACAGCTCATGGCCGGCGCTGGCCATACTCGAGGCGATCGCTGGCCTCGATGTAGCTGCAGTAGGCCATGGACTCGCCTTCGTCACCGAAGGCGGCGCCCTCGAAGTCGTATTCGTTTCCACAGGCGAGGCCCGTGGAGAGGCCTTAGGCGAGGGTCAGGCGGGGGGTCTGCATGGCGCGTCGCTCGGCTTCGATGAACATATGCCACGGGGGCTGACGCGCCATCACGGAGCGCCACATTCGCGCGAGGGGGGACATCGGGACGACCAGAGGACCCGAGCGCTCACTGCCCCGGCTTCTCCACGTCGTCTCCAAAGCGCCGATGCTCCATTATCGCGGTCCCGTCACTGTTGGCGACCACCACCCACAGGTCTCCATATTGAGATTCGCTGAGGGTCACCTTTTCTTTGACGCCGAGGGCCTCGAGCAGGGGCGGGATGGTGTTGGAGTGGCCGACCAAGAGCACGGACGAGCCCGGATCCCGACGCAGGCGCTCGACGATGGCCGCGTAGTTTGTGGGCGGATAGTGTGTGGGCTCGACCCCAGACACGGCGGCGACGGCCGCAGCGGTGTCCTCGGAGCGCTTGGTCTTGGTGACATAGATGGCCTTGATGTCCCTCACCGGCACGGCCTCGGCCAGACCCAGGGCCCGCACCTGTCCCTCACGCGAGAGCGCCGGGTCCTTGGCCGCGACCGCGTCGGGCCCTTCAGCCGCGACTTCCTTCTCGGCGTGACGGACCACGTAGACCGTGACCGGCTCGGCGACGGCCGGTCCTTGCTCGCCGTTGCAGCCCCCCCCACAGCCACCCAACCCGAGCGAGCTGACCCCCGCGAAGGCCAAGCCGACACACAATAAGCGGAGTGAACGACGGCGGGTGAGGGTCTCGGAGCGCATGGGTCTGGGCAGGATATCAGAGCGGACACAGCCACGGCGCCTCCGCAGTAGCGATCGCAATCCGACTACCCCGTGTGCAGCTGCGCGAGAGGCAGCCTGAAAAGTTCCACCGAGTCGTCAACGGCGGAGCCGGGACAGGGGGATCAGGGCCGGCGCCTGTTCGACCCCGAGCTCCGCGTCGCGCTGCTCGCCGTCGGCGTCACCGTCGTCCGCATCCAGAAAGGGGTCGCGGCCCCGGGGCTGTCCGTCGTGTAAGTCACGGTCCCAGAGGTGTGACGGTTTGACGTTGCCCACGGCCGCGATCAGATTTTTGCGCAGCAGGGGATTGTCGGCCTCGAGGGTCGCCAGCAGACGCTTGACCTGTTTTCGCTTGAGCTGGGGCTGCGATCCGCACAGGTCACAGGGCAGAATGGGGAACCCACTGAGCGCCGCGAACTCGGCGATCTCGGCCTCGGCGCTCGTGCCCAAGGGCCGAATGACGATGTTTCGCCCGTCGTCCGAGTAGAGTTTGGCGGGCATGGCCTTGAGCTGCCCGGCGTAAAACATATTGAGCAACAAGGTCTCGATGACATCGTCTCGGTGGTGCCCAAGCGCGATCTTCGTGGCCCCGAGTGACTCGGCGACGTCGTAGAGGATCCCCCGACGCAGGCGTGAACACAGGGAGCAGTAGGCCTTGCCGGGCCGCGTGTTGGCCTTGACCACCGAGTAGGTGTCACGGTGGACCAGTCGATACTCGAAGCCCTCGGCCTCGAGGTGAGCGCGCAGCACATCGACCTCGAAGCCGGGCTGGCCCTGGTCGAGGTTGACCGCGACGATCTCGAAGCGAAAGGGCACGATCTTGGCGTAGGCCCGCAGCAGATGCAGCAGGGCCCAGGAGTCCTTGCCCCCCGAGATGCCGACCATGATGCGGTCGTCCGGCTCGACCAGGGCGAAGCGACGGTTGAGGCGGCCGATCTGGCGAACCAGGCGACGCTCGAGCTGGGCGAGGCGACGCTCTGGGCTCAGGTCGGCCCAGGGCTCCGGCACCTTCACCCCTGTCACATCGACCCCCGTCACATCGACCCCTGAACCAAGGCCAACAGGCGCGGTGCCTCTTTGACGAGCACGTCGATGTTCAGGCGCTGCTTCGAGCGATAGATGAGCCCCAAGAGCCGGTCGTCCCTGCGCCACAAGATCAGGTAGGCGGACTCGGTCTCCCGCCCCGCGCTGTCGTATTGGGTGACGTCTTTGAACCCGACGTCGACCCCGTCGATGGTCTCCACCCGGGGCATGTCGGTGATCCGCGCGTCGAGCTTGGCCTGGGCGGCCTCGTCATCGAGGTCTTGGACGATCGGCTCGATCATCCGGTCCGAGTCGACGACCTCGGCGAGGGTCCGAGCGACCTCGGCAGCGACCGGAGCGAGCTGCTCTCCCCGGGCGAGCAGAGCCTCGGCCCCCTCCCCCGAAGCGCCGGCCCCGGCTCGAAGGATGCCCATGGCGCTGTCGCTGAGTTCGCCGTTGCTCGGCCGCTCTCCCCAGATCCGACCGGCCTCGTCTCTGGCCCGATCCCCGAGCTCACCAGCGAGTTCCTTGCCCTTGTCCCCGGCCTTGTCCGCGAGCTCCCTGCTCTTGTCGCCGGCCTTGTCCGCGAGCTCCCTGCCCTTGTCGCTGGCCTTGTCCGCGAGCTCCTCGGTCGTGCAGGCCCCGAGCCCGGGCGTCAGGGACAGGAGCGAGACCGCGGCGAAGATGTGGCGGAGCGAGGGAGGGCGCGACGCGGGCATGGGCTCGGGTGTACGGCAGCCGTCGCGGGGAGGCAATTCAGTCGTCGTCTTCGTCGATAGGTGGGTGTCCCCCCCACTCGATGAGGTCCGAGACCTGCTCTGTGAGATCGCTATCGACGTCCTGAGACGGGTCTTCGATCTTGATCGCGTAGGCGGCTTCGAGCACCCGGACGAGGTGCTCCTTCCCGACCTGGGTGCGACCTTCGAGCAGGTCCCCGGCGACCGCCAGGACCTCGCGCTGGTGCGCCCACATGCGCTCAGTCTCGGAGATGAGACCGGGCGAGAAGAAGGCCTTGTGCAAATGCGCAAAGCACTGCTCACGGGCGTCCTCATTGGCGACCAAAGCCCGGGCCATCTCGAGCTCCCGGGGGGCGCGCTCCCACTCTTCGAGCTCGCCCTTTCGGGTCCACAAGATCAGGGCGACGACCGCTCCTACCGCCAGGGCCCCCGCTCCCCCGGGCCCCCACCACCCCCACACGTCGTAGAGGAAGTAGCCCAGGGCCCCCAAGCTCCAAAACCAGATCGGGATCCAGAACAGGCGGGCCGAGAGCCCCGCAAACTCGCCGATGGTCGAGACCACCAGCGAGATACAGGCGGCGACGATATTCCCGTAGCTCCCCTCCATGAAGGTCGGGGCGAAGTAGTAGAGGGGGCCCACGAACACCCCGATCAACGCCGCGACGACGAGTGCATAGAGATTGAACACGACCATGGTCCGGCGACTATAGGCCGGTCGCGCGGTCGGGAGATCGCTCCCGATGAACAGCGATTGTTCGCGGGCTCGGAAACCCCACAACGCCCCTCGTTCTGGGCGCACCTGCGCTGGAGACGGGGTTGGGGTGCTTCGCCACACACGGAGATCGGTGTGCTCAAAGCCGCGCGCCGATCGAGGGCAGACGTTGGGTTCACGCCCTCGCCGCAGACTCGTCGGCCAGCGCGGCGCGTTCGAGCGCCGGATCCAAAACCGCGAACCCGAACGCTCGCTCGGGTTTGCAGCTGTCATCCTCGCCTCATGGATGGTCTGCACGAACTGGAAGACGCGCACGGCTCGGTCATCGTGGACGAACGTGCACTCCCCATCATCACAGTGGAGTGGGTGCGCACCCCGAGCCCCGAGCTGGTCGACCGCTACTTCGACCTTCACGAGACCATCATGACCCGCCTAGCGGCCCAGGGGCTCCAGTGTGTATTGGTGACCTTGACCGCCCAGGCCAACTTGCCCTCGGCCCTGACCCGCAAGCAGATCGCGGCACGCAACAGCACCGCCCACGAGTTGGCGGAGCGCACCATCATCGCCAACGCGGTCGTCATCAACAACACCGCCATGCGCGGGGTGATGACCGCGATCTCCTGGCTCGACCCGAACCTGAAGGTGACCTACCTGGAGTCCGCGCAGGCGGCCGAGGTCTGGGCCCGGGCCGAGCTTGCGACGCTCACAGGGGCCGCCAGCGCGGCCACGGGTTCCTAGCGGGGATCCGCCCGAAGGACCCCACCGCGCCCCTTTTCCCCCCCCACGCCGCTCGCCAGTGGGCGAGGTCGCCACCCACCCGAGGAAGCGGCTATATTCCGCACGCCCCGTGTCGGTCCTGCGCACACTCGTCCACTCGTCCCGCGCCCTCGTGACCACGGCGAAGGACGCCGCCCGCCTGCGAGAGATCGCCCAGGTGTTTGTGCGCCACGGTTTTGGTTGGGTGGTGGCCCAGCTGCGCGCCCGCCGAGAGTTGGGGATCGACCAAGACGGGGGCGACAGCAACGAGGCCCTCCTGACCAGCCCCGACACGGGCAAGCGCCTGGTCGAGGCCCTCACCGTGCTCGGCCCCACTTGGGTCAAGTTCGGTCAGATCCTCTCGACCCGCCACGACATCCTGCCCGAGACCATCACCTCGGAGCTCGCTGCGCTCCAAGACGATGTCGCCCCGGTGAGCATCGAGGAGATCCGCGAGCAGCTCGAGCGCAACCTCGGTGAGAACTGGCGCGAGCAGTTCGAGGACTTCGACGAGCACCCCCTGGCCTCGGCGAGCATCGGGCAGGTCCACACCGCCCGCCTCAAGGACGGGTCTCGGGTGGTCCTCAAGATCCAGCGCCCGGACATCACGGCCAAGATCGAGAGCGACGTGCACATCCTGCACACCATCGCCGGCTACCTCGAGGAGGCCTTTGAAGAGGCCGCCATCATGCACCTGCAGGGCATGGTCGGCGACTTCGCCAAGTCCCTCTCGCAGGAGCTCGACTACCGGGTCGAGGCCGACAACATGGACCGCTTTCGGCGCAACTTCGCCGACAGCGAAGACATCCACATCCCCGAGGTCTACCGCCAGCTCAGCACCGAGCAGGTCCTGACCATGGAGTTCATCGAGGGCAAGAAGTTCGACGTCGTCATCGCAGAGGGCTCGGCCCCCGACCCGATCGTGCGCCGCTACTTCAACGTCGCCTACAAGATGCTGTTCATCGACGGCTTCTTCCACGGCGACCTGCACCCCGGCAACGTGCTGTTGACCACCGACGGACGCCTGGGCCTGCTCGACTGCGGCATGGTCGGGCGCCTCGCCCCCAGCCGCCGCGACAAGGTCATCGACATCATCCACGCGGTGATCAACGAGGACCTCGAGCTGCTCGCCCGGACCTTCTTTCAGCTCGCCATCTCCACCGGCCCGGTCGACTACTCGGCCTTCGAGGCCGACTGCATCGCGCTCGCGGAGCAGTACCTCATCGGGGTCCCGATCTCGAAGATTCAGATCGGTGAGCTCTTTCAGCAGCTCGTCGCCGGGGCCTCGCGCCACGCCCTGCGCATGCCCACCGACTTCACCATGATGTTCAAGGCCATCCTCACCACCGAGGGCCTGGCCAAGGCGATCGCACCCGACGTCGACCCCATCGAGCTCGCCCGCCCCTTCATCACTCAGATGGTGAGCGAGCGCTACACCCCCGAGCGCCTCAAACAACAGGCCATCCGTGACCTCATGGCCTTCTCGGGCATGGCCCGGAGCCTGCCGACCAGCGTACCCACGCTGATCGACGACCTCAGCAACGGCAGGCTCGAGTTCGGGGTCAACGCCGACACGCTCGCGCTCCAGCACAAGGCCGCGGGGGTGCGTGTGGGTCGGGGCATCCGGGCCGCGACCTCGATCACCTTCGTGGCCTGCGGCACGGCTGTGATCGGCATCGAGTCTCTGCCGGTCGCGCTCTGGGGGCTGCCGTGGCTGAGCCTCGTGTTCTGGAGCCTGGCCCTGGTTCTCAACGCGACCCTGCTCCGGCGCAGCCGGCTGCTGCCTCCGAGTTAAAGCGGCAGGGGCTGCGAGTCGCGGAGGCTGCGAGTCGCGGAGGCTGGGGCTCCCTGCTCACTCACGACTTGGCGCCGGCGCCAAGGCTCTCGTAGACCCGCTGGGCCACGGCGCTCGCTCCCCAGCGTCGATAGGCCGACACGGCCGCCCCAGCGGCCTCTCGGGCGACGATGCTCCGACCTCCCCGTCGCGCGCACCGAGCCAGGCGCTCGGCCGCGAGCGCCTCCATGTGCAACAGACCCTGCTCGGCCGCGATCGCGCCCGCTCGCTGAAAATCCGCGATCGCCTGTTCTTCCCGGCCCTGGAGACCGGCGAGCTCGCCCGCGATCACCCGCGCGTGGACCGAAAAATTCTCGGGGCAACGCTGAGCCCAGTGCCGGGACACGAGGGCACAGCGACGCATACGTCGTTGGAGGCGGCGCCGAGCGCTGGCGGTGCGCGCACCACTTCGCCAGCGCTCGGCGAGGAGGATGGCGAGGAGGACCGTGTAGCGGGGCGTGGTCCAGGTCGTGGCGCTCCTGCGCGCGTGGACTCCAGCCTCGGCCTCGGCGATCGTCCAGCCCAGGCCGTAGTCCGCGAACAGCACGGCGTGGGTGAGCTGCATGAGCCCCACGCCGTGACGGGCGGCGACGCTGATCTCCCGGCGACCGCCGAGCGCATCGAGATCCAAGGCGATGGGAGATGCCGGATCGGGCCCCCGGATCAGCGCTCGGAGGGCGATCTTGGTGTGGTCGAGCAGACGCGCGGGTTCCCCGACACCAGACCCCTGGGGTTCGTGTTCCAGGGCCTCGAGGATCGTGGGAAGTGGCGCCCCAGACTCGAGCGAGAGGGCGGCGCGTATCAGCGCGCTCCCAGTCGCGCCCGGCCAGCCCCCCGGGTCTCGCACGCTCGTCCCCGATGACCCACAGGCTCCCTCCAACCCGAGCGCAGCGAAGGGCCGGTGTCCGGGGCCGAGCACGTCGATGGTGAGGTGCCGTACGTGAGCCTCGATGAGACCGCTCCGGCTCGCCGACACGGCCAGCGCTCGCTCGCTCAGCGCCGACACGAGCTCGGGCTCCCCACCCCAAGCGGCGACGCACTGCGCCAGGGCGCCGAGCCCCACCGGGAGCTCCGGGTGGTCGCCGCAGCGCCGACACAGCTGCAGGTAGCGCGCGC
>Ga0256845_1000079_pt1 | contig 82175 bp, 79 predicted proteins | sample RiftiametaG_FD_189101 | JGI IMG/M metagenome (GOLD analysis project Ga0256845, IMG submission 189101) | Tube worm associated microbial communities from hydrothermal vent at the East Pacific Rise, Pacific Ocean - Riftia | ecosystem: Host-associated > Annelida > Integument > Unclassified ...
TCAGCTAAAGTGGGTTGTTTTTGTATTTTCATATACAAATATAACAACTATAATGCTGATAATTAAATGATTACACAATTAAAACAAACCAATTTATAAATAATTTACCGTGCAACGGTCTTAATTTATCTAATTCAGAATAAGATGCAGGAAGCAAAGCTGCTTTTCCTGTTTCAAAAAAGATGTTGTTTAAACGGATTACTTCTCCCTTTTCTATTGGAACAAGGTAAAGGTTTTGTTCTAGTGTTTTAAACTCTGCTAAGTTTTCTAAATCTAAATTATCTTCAATAGCATAAAACCCTTCTTTTTCGGCATAATAAGCATATTTTTTTCCTGCAGGTAAAGATACTTGATAAGCACCAGTTCCTGGAGCACTTAATGCTGTTCCAATTACTTTTTCAGTTCCTAATTCAACATATTTAATCTCTGCACTTATTGCTTCATTCGTTTTTTTGTTTAGTACCATCCCTTTTATTAACACTAAAGGGTCTGGTTTAGCAGATGCAGATAATTTAATGCGGTAAATATCAGATTTTCCAAGCCCAATTTCATCATTCCATTTAGCAATAAATCCATACTCGCCATTTGCCATTACTGTAAAAAAACTATCTCCACCAGAATTATTAATCCCTTTCCCTAAATTTAATGGTTTACTCCAATTTAGCCAAGTATCATCTAGTCGTTTAGAGACATATACATCAGCCTGACCATATCCAGCATGGCCTTGAAGAGAAATACAATGTTTTATCATCTGCGGCTAAAAATGGGGTTTTTTCTACCGCAAAAGTGTTAATTGATGCCCCTAGATTTTTGGGTTTAGACCATTTTCCATTTTTTAAGAAAGATACATAAAGATCTCGAGCACCATAAGATTCACTATTTCTTATTGCAAGAATAAGAACCTGCCCTGTAGAAGATAAACAGAATTCCCGATAATCATCTGTATTTTCATAATCCTTAATTTCGAAATTTTCAGGAATGCTCCATTGCCCATCTCCTATCTTTTTAGATATACAAAGTCCTTTAGAGCTAAAGTATCGTCCCTCTTTATCTCTAGTGCTATATAAAGAAACTCTATTTTGATCGGAAGAGACTGAAATAACCCCTGTATGTTCTCTGATATTGATAGGGAAAGGTGCTTTTACTGCTGTTTCCCAAGTTCCATCTTCTTTTATTTTAGAGGAATAAACTTGATCTTTAGATTTTTCGATACCTTCTAATTTTTCATTTCTAATAAAAAAAAGTGTTTTACCATCAGCAGAAATTGTAGGTGATTTTTCTGCCCATTTACTATTAACTCCTTCTCCTAAATTTTCTAGTTTAACATCCGTTAAAGGGTTTTCTACTGTTGGTATTTCTAAAGGGGAAGTCCATATTTTTAGGTAATCAACTTTTATCTTTAAATCTTTTTCTCCAGGGATGTAATATCCTGATTTATTACCAAAATAAATTTTCTCAAAACAAGTATAAACCAATTCCTCATTAATATAAAACTGTAATATATGTGCATTACGAGTTACTTTAAGAATGTTGTATTTTCCTGAAGGTTTTAAGGCTGCTGTTTTAGTAAACCCTATCTGCTCATGCCATTTACTGCCATAATATTCAGTAATTCTAAAGTGCCCGTTTGCAGTAATGTAAAAGTTCATCGCATAACTATTGTCTTCTGCAAAACGTAAACCATAATTATAGTTTTCTACTCCCGAAATATGTTTTAACTTCGTTTCTATAGTAAAATTTAGGTTGTTTAAATTAGTATGATTGATTATAGGGACTAATGCTTTTAGATTAGCTTCTTTAACTACAAGAGTGTATTTTTCTTTGCCACTATCGATAGTTGAACTCCTATTAGTTTCATTTACTATTGTCCAATTATTTTTATTGTTGCTAAAATTCTCATCTAATATTAGGGTGTCTTTTTGAGAAAAACCTACTAAAGAGATTAAAAAAAGGACTAAGGATATGTTAATTTTTTTCATGGGATAATTTTTATAGATATAGTAATTCTGTATTATTCTTGTTCAAAAGTTATTAGTTTAATTACACCAATTCCTCCAAATCTTGTTCCGCTAAATTTGTCATCTTCACTAACAGAATCTAATTGATAAAAAGAGATAATACCACCAACATTGGATAAGTAGTAATAATATTGGCTTCCACTTGCTCCGCTAGTTACTTCAATGTAATATGAAAACTCATCCAACACATCTATTTTGGTTATTTTATAAAACTGACAAACTGATTTGTCGGAATAAACAATATGGTGCACTAGCATTTTATCGGTAAATGAAAAGTCATAAATATTAGTTTGCTCCTCATCTAATTCAACCTGTTCAAATTCTGATGCTACCTTGTTGGTAAAACTACCTCGGCTAGAAGTGGAAAAACTATACCCATTTTGGGCAGAAGCACTTAGGGATAAAGATATAATTGCAATTAAAGTAATTAAGGTTTTCATAATCTTTTGTTTTAATGGTTTATGACAACAAAGTACCTACAAAAATTAGCGAAAATCAATACGACAAATGACGTATTTATGTTAATTGATATTATAAATAGTTACTTATAATACTCAATCTTTCGTTCTATAATTTCCTCATAGTCGGTGTTTAACGTTTTTTTACCTGTCCAATTGTTGTACTCATTGTAAGTATAAGAGGTGTACGTTTCTCCATCCTCTTCTATAATAAAAATAGTCGTTTTTAAAAAAGCTACCGGATCTCCAATTGCATCATATTTACTGCTACAGCTGTATAAAGTTATAAGCAAAAACGGGAGAAATAAAAATCTAATTTTAGTCATTTAAAGAAGTTTTTGATTAATTAAAACTTAATTTATTATGTTCTAATCCCAATTACAAATGTATTTGGTGTTGTTAGTTATATCTGATTCTTCAATACTATTTTTAGGGTTTAATGTTATCCCTAAACCTAAAATAGGATCAAAATCACTATAAATATTTAAGGGTAAAGTGATAATAACTGTTTTACCTTTTTTTATAGGCGGGATAGCTTGATATAGTTCTTGGTAAATCTCTCCTGTAATTTCAGGGTCATCTTTTATTGTTTTTTTTATTGCTTCCATTTCTTTTTTTGATACACCTATTTTTTCAGCTTGTTCAACAGTAATACTGGCATTCCAAATATAAATTTCACTACTATCGGCATCAGCTTTTCCTTGGTTTTTTATCGAAATTTTTATACAAGGGTCGTCTGTCTTTTCTATTGCATTATAGCACGATGACCAATCCACTTTTTTTATAACTAAATCGGCTTGTTGTGCTTGGCTGTTGAAAAACAGGCTAACACAAAAAAAGCTAGTAAGGACTATTTTTATCATAATTTTCTTATTCTGTTAACGCCTTGTTTTTATAGGTAAAAGTTCTATCCAAGTTAGTTGAAGAATCATAATTTCCTTCTTCATCGTAAATGGAAGCTTCTATCGTTCTAACGATTACAAAATTGTTATTTTCAATTTTTAATTGAGCATCAGAACTAACTCCAGTTGATTGTTCCAAGCTATCATAATAACCTGTTGCCAATAAAAAATCAATAACAGTTATTTTTCCATTTTCAAAAACTGATAATTTATAACCACCAGAAGTGCCTCTACCTGTTAAAACTTGGTAATGGAAGTAAATAATAAACTCTGTGGTTTCGTTAATTTTACCTTTACCTATTATGTAGTAGCTATCTTCAGGACTAAATGCAGGTTCGTAAGTTGGATTACAATATTGTTTTATTTCCTCTTCGCTTAATGGTTTTACACCTTCTTGAAGCCCACCAAAATCATCAAAAAGCTGCATGGCATTGTGATCTTGTTTAAAAGGTAATTTAATTTCTGTTTGAGCAAATAAGCTAAAGGAGTAAAGTGATAAGATAAATAGTAATGTTTTCATATAAATTAATTTTAAAATGTTATTTGTAATATTCTAATGTTCGCTCAAAGGTAAATTCATGGTCGTACCAATAATGACCAAATAAGGTGTGTGACTTTTTATAAACCCAATTGCCATATTCGTCAAGTTTGTTCTCTTTAATAACTTCTTTTTCTTTCTTAGGAGTAATAGCATCTCCTTGTTCTTTTTCCTCCTTAAGAAACTTTGTATCTACAAAATATTTTGATGGATCTATTACGGGTTTTTTATTTCCGTAGTTAAGTAGTTGCATTTTAATTCCGATTAATTTATTTTGCTCATCATATTGGTAAATTCTAACATTAGGCCCGCTTACTCCATCAAAATAATATTCTTGACTAAAAGCCATTTGTAATAAAGAATCTTTAAAGAAATAAATATTATCAGCGTAATCCCAATTTGTTAGGTCATTAAAGTCCATATCATAAGCAATGAGTACGGTCTTTGAGTTGCTATCAATCTCTTCTCTCGAACTATATTTATAAGAATACGAGCATTCTTTTTTGATAAGATAATTTTCGGTATTGTAGCTGTATTGATTTACTTCATAACTTCCATAAGGTTCATAATAATCGACATCTCTCCAATCAGTGTAACGATTTTCAGTAATTAATCGTTTTTCTCTATCCCATGTTTGTGTCATGCTAAATTTTTCAAACATGGATAATGTGTTATAGGTAAATTTTGTACTATCAACCTCATAATAGCCATTTACTGTAATTTCATCTCCAAAGTCATCATAAGCTATGCTTGTAATTGACGAATCAGCAACAAACGAAGGTTTAGGGTAAGTTTTTGTCTTTTCACCTTCATAGCCAATTAATTTCTCAGATTTAACCAAACCACTCATGTTGTGTTTGGTAATAAATTCGCTGAGGTGGTGTTTTCTTTGTGCATTACTTGTTAAAGTAAAGCTTATCAATAGAGTGATGAATGTTATTTTCTTTATCATTTTATAGTGTTTTTAGCGCGTTTATCAATTATCCAAAAAATTACCCAAAAAACGGGTATTGCTAGTGGGTAAACAAACAGTGCAAAAAAGGTACTATAACCATGTTCTTTCCCAGCATGCTCTCCTATTACATAATCGATAAACTCATAGCTATAAAGCCATGTTAGCATAAAAAGAAAAGGGAGAGTAAAAGCTCCTAAAATTACTACCCAAGAATATTTTTTATCAGGGTTCTTTTTTCGGTAAACAACAACAACCGGGATGTATAACGTAAGTAATATTAAGCCTATAAAAGATGCCAAACCAAACGCTTCCATGGCTACTACTAATTCTGCTAAATTGCTAATTTTTGGGTCGTAATCAATTAGCATTGCTTGTGCAGGCAATTTATCAAAATGCCATTTAAACAGTTTGTTTTCTTTGCTAATAGGATTACCTAAGTTGGTTGTAAAATCATGGTTAAAAGCTGTTGCATCAATTGTAATATCTAATGTTCCAAAAGATTTCCAATATTTAACAGGAGATAACGAATACCTAAAGCTGTATTCATTTACCCAATTAATCCCATTTCGCCATCTGTAACCTTCATAAAATACCTCTATGGTATGTTTACCTTTGGTAATATCGGTTTCAAAATAGAGCATGTCTTTTAAATTGATTATAAAACCTGAAGTAGGACTAGTTTCTAGTAAAACATCCTCCTCATCATCTCCAAAAATATAATTGAAATCTGTAAAATCGTTATCTTCAAAATATCTTTCAGGAACATGCTGGTGAGCAACTTCTTTACCATCAACAAGCACTTTAAAACCGCTTATCCAATCGCTAGCATAAAATAATAAAGGAATTTGTTGACCTTCTTTTTTAGCGTTAATGTGATACGTAATATGGTACAAAGCTGTTTTAAAATCTTTATCAATTTTCATATAAAGGTCTTCGTGCTCTATAGCTACAAATTGGTTGGTAAATGGGCGACTCCCTAAAGAGCCACTTCTATCAATAGGTTCGGCCATATTTGCTTTTGCAAATAAACTGAAACAGATAAACGTTATGGTGATTAGTTTTTTTAGCATAAACAAATATAATGGTTTCACAATATTTTAAACTTGACTTTTGTTAGGTTAGTTAGAAGAAGTAATTTTTTGCAATCAGGCTCATTAATTATATTTTATAATACCGTAAAGTTCTTAGATAAGGAGTTGTTTAACAATACGGCATATGCCGTAAAAAAAAAGGCTGCTTTTTCAAGCAACCCCATTTTCAAACTAACTAACTTATTTTACTTTGTTCTAATCAATCTAATTTTTTCAATGATATAGTCTGAATAAATATCTAAGGCATCTAATACTGCTTTTTTGTATGCTGCTTCATTGGCTTGAATAATAAATGTTCCTACAGACATTCCTTGTCCAAAAGAGATTTTCTTCTTCATTTGTGTAGGCATTTTCCCATTATAAGCATCAACAGATGTTGCATAAGCACCATTAAATAGTACGTTTTTATTAAGGGTAATGATAGATGCTTCTCCGTATTTTCCAATAACAGTCATGTTGGTTGTTAATAGGTTAAATCCTGCGCCACCATTATCTGTTTCGATGGATATCTGTGGAAATACATTAGCGTTAGAAGCATAAGTTGTTGTGTATTCTTTATTATCAAAATAACCTGTAGAACTTACGCTCTTTTTAAGACTCATATTAAAGTTCGCAAAATCTATTACTACATCTAATGTTACTGGATTGGCTCCAATATCTTTACCCAATTTCGCATAGGCACCCCAAATACCCATGTTTCCAACAACTTGTTTGGTGTGAGGACCATTGTTTGCAGTAAAAATTTCCATCAATCCTTCTTCTTGTTTTTGATAGATTTTATCAATTTGTTTACTAGTTACTTTTTCCCATTTTTCTGAACTAGTTATGGTGTTCCAATCTTTTACTGGAATATTTAGTGCTTCCAATTTTTTAGTGAAACTTGCCGCAAATTCATCAGCAATACTTTGCATAGTAGCTTCAGAAACTCCTCCTAAAATAGCATAAGCACTTGATTTGCTTGTTTTTTGCCCTTTACCAATATACACGCTATTTTTAGAGATGGTTTTAAATTCTAAAGCAACTTTTGCCAAAGCCATACCTTTAGATTTTTTTACTACTCCTTTACTAGTAACTTTAATATCTTTTTTAAGGTCTAACTCTGTTGCATTTTTATGCTTCTCTTGTCCTTTTTGTTTTTGAGCATTTACATTTAATACTACTGCTAAAGCAAATGCTATTGTTGTAATTTTTTTCATGGTGTTGTGATTTGGTTTTAAAACAGCGTTCCTTTTCAAAAAAATCAACCAAACCAAGAGACAACCTTTTAAAAGAGAAACGCTATCAATATTTTCTTTTTAGTCTTTTGGTATTAACGAATTGATAGGGTAAAGGTCTAATAATAGGGGGAAGAAAACAATACGCCATTTGACGTATTTTTGAAAAAACTTTCTAGTTATACCTTATTGTAAAATTTAACTACATCGCCATATTGAAAATAGAGTAAATTATTTTGCAGCAGTAAAAAATGGCTTAAAACCAAATGGAGTTTTAATGGTAGTAGATTTTATGAAAAAAGAATTTGAAGAAAAAGTAGAAGGTCCACCTTATAAAATGAGAATTTCTTCAGAAAAAGTGATGGAAGAATTAAAAGAAGCAGGTTTTGATAAATTTGAAGTAAACGAGGCGTTGTTGCCTTATCAGTATATTATTAAAGCAAGGGACTAATGGAATAAAAAAAGAGCTGTTTGGAAATTTTCCCAAACAGCTCTTTTACCTTTTAGTAATAAACTATTGTTTTAATATTCGTTTGGTAGTAATTACATCTCCATTTTGAAGTTTGATAAAATAAATCCCTTTATTTTGATTTGATAAATCAAAAATAGTTTCTTTATTTATTAATGGTTGACGAATTATTTCTTGTCCAACAGAATTATAAACAGTTATTATTGTTCCTTCTTTAAGTGAACTTACATTTATTGTAAATGCACTGTTAGTTGGATTAGGATAAATGCTAATATCATTTAAAGCATATTGTTTTTCAATACCCGAGATAATAACATTTTCACAAGTAGAAGCCTCTATACAATTACCCATAGTAACTTCTACTGCATAGTTCCCAGTTGTAGTTACGGTATAAGATTGATTAGTTTCTCCTGAAATATAAGAGTTCCCATTATCACAATCTATCCATTTATAAGTTGCTCCATTTTGATTTGCGGTAAGAGTTGAGGCTGAATTAGTAATGGTATTATCAATTGAACTAACATCTACATTAAAACTGCAAACTGCAGTATTTCCACTTGCATCTGTACTAGTAAATTCTATCGTTGTTGTTCCAACAGGAAATACCATACCACTACTTAATCCTGTAGCATCAGTTTGTGTTACTGTTGCCGAACAATTATCTACACTAGATGGAGTAGAAAAAAGTATAATATCATCTGCACAAGCTATTATATTGTTAGGGCAGCTAATTGATGGTAAAATAAGGTCAAGAACAGTAACCACAGCAACACAAGTAGAAGCATTAGAGTTTCCGTCTGTTACTGTTAAAGTAACATTTTTTGGTCCTAAATCAGCACAAGTAAATGCAGTTTGAGAGGCACTAAAAGTTAATGTTACACAATTGTCAGTAGAGCCTCCATCTATATCAGCAGCAACCATTGTAGCATTACCTGTTCCATCAGATAGTACAGTAATGTTTTGACAAATTGCCACTGGAGCAAGAACATCAGTAAGTACTACATTTTGTGTTTGAGTAGAACTGTTACCGTTCCCATCATCATAATTCCAAGTAATTGTTGTTGTTCCTTGAGTTGTAATAGGAAAAGTAGTAGTTGTTGTGCCTGTTACACTTCCCGCACAATTATCTGTAGCAGTAGGAGCAGTAATTGAAGCCACTGAACATTGGTCTGTTGCATCTGTTAAAGTAGCAATATCTGCTACTGGAGCAAGAACATCAGTAAGTACTACATTTTGTGTTTGAGTAGAACTGTTACCGTTCCCATCATCATAATTCCAAGTGATTGTTGTTGTTCCTTGAGTTGTAATAGGAAAAGTAGTAGTCGTTGTACCTGTTACACTTCCCGCACAATTATCTGTAGCAGTAGGAGCAGTAATTGAAGCCACTGAACATTGGTCTGTTACATCTGTTAAAGTCGCAATATCTGCCATTGGAGCAAGAACATCAGTAAGTACTACATTTTGTGTTTGAGTAGAGCTGTTACCGTTCCCATCATCATAATTCCAAGTGATTGTTGTTGTTCCTTGAGTTGTAATAGGAAAAGTAGTAGTTGTTGTGCCTGTTACACTTCCCACACAATTATCTGTAGCAGTAGGAGCAGTAATTGAAGCCACTGAACATTGGTCTGTTGCATCTGTTAAAGTAGCAATATCTACTACTGGAGCAAGCACATCAGTAAGTACTACATTTTGTGTTTGAGTAGAGCTGTTACCGTTCCCATCATCATAATTCCAAGTAATTGTTGTTGTTCCTTGAGTTGTAATAGGAAAAGTAGTAGTTGTTGTACCTGTTACACTTCCCGCACAATTATCTGTAGCAGTAGGAGCAGTAATTGAAGCTACTGAACATTGGTCTGTTACATCTGTTAAAGTAGCAATATCTGCCACTGGAGCAATTATATCTGAAAGAGTCAACTCGTTAACAGTTGGTTCAATTGCAGAAAATTCTCTAACAAATAAATTATCATAATAAACATTATCGGTACTAGTACCAGAGTAGCTCCAAAGACCAACTCCGTCAGTGAAAATAGTTGAGTTTGAATTCTGTAAAAGGCCATCTAAATAGATATCTATAGAAGAAGAAGTTCCGTTTCTTACAATTTTCCAATCATACCATTGGTTAGGTACCGAAACAAATGCTTGACTTTGTGAATAATCAGGAGATCCGCCAGTTATTGTTGTAATCATCGTTAAATCAGCACCTGTCATTAAATGGTACCCATTATAATTTGAAAAATCATCATGTTCAAAAAAGGGGCCACCCATTGCACCATCTGCCGAAGTAGCGTATTCTACTTCTACAATATAGTCACTCATTCCAAGAGTAGTACTTAACAATGCTGCATATCCATTTCCCTCAGTTAAATCTGTACAAGTCATTGTGTTTTCTCCAAGAAATGTAGTAGTTGACCATGTTCCACCTGAAAAAGTCCAACCAGTAAGTGGAGATTCAAAATCTTCGAAAAATGAAAACACATTTGCTCCATTTGCAGTTGATATTGCTGTAGGGTTTCCATAGTGAAGATAGATAGTGTCAGTACTATTGGCGGCAATAGTTGGAATTTTTACCCAAACTTTAGTATTAGCGGTATTGATGTCGTCAAACCAAAAATCGAGAGGGTTAGAATTATCACATAGACCTGAAACACGGATATCAGAACCATTTGCGTTCATATCTCCTGCACCAATGAGTGTCGTAGTGTTTAGGTCAATCAGCACCTGGTAGTTTACAAGTGCAGATGGATTTATAGAATTATCAATTACAAATGCTTTTTGATTTGACCAACCAGAAACACTAGTGCTACAGGAGCAAATTTGAGAACTTACGCTTATAGATTGAAGTGTTAAAACCGAAAGGAGAATTGTATTGAAAATCCCACCTTTTAAAGAGTTTGTTTTTCGCATAATTTTGTATGATTTTAAGGGGTTAATAAATTCAAAATAAATCAAAAAAAACATTCAAACCTAATGTTTTAAAGGATATACGGGTAATTTCAGTAGAGATACTTAGGGTTTTGAGTAGAATTACTTGTGTATTTATTTTGGGTGAATTACACCTGTTTTTAACAAAAAAAATAATTTTCAGATACAATAATATTTTCACAAATAAGAAATATCAACACGATTACTAATCGTAATTTCTACAGCATAGTTTGCTGCTCCTATTCCCGCAAACACTTAACTTGTTTCATGTGTAATTATAGCGTTTCCATTGCCACTACCCATCCACCTTATAAAATGAGAATTTCTTCAGAAAGAGTGATGGAAGAATTAAAGGATGCTGGTTTTGATAAATTTGAAGTAAACAAGGAGCTGTTGCCTTATCAATATATTATTAAAGCAATGAAGTAGTTATATCAAATTATGTTTGATTCCTTTTTGTACCGCTTCCATTTTATTATGAACCTGTAATTTTTTGTAAGTGTTTTCAATATGCTTTCTAACAGTTGAAGGGCTAATAATTAAGTTTTCTGCAATTTTTTGATAGTTTAACCCTTTGGATAGTTGTTGTAAAATTTCGGTTTCCCTTTTTGATAAACTGATTTCTTCTTTTTGAACTAAATCTTGCGTAACTCTCTCTGGAGCACGTAAAATGTTTAATGTTTTTAAAGCAATAGAAGGAGTCATTGCAGCACCGCCATCCAACACATCCTTTATAGCTTTGTAAAGTTCATCTGGACTGGTTTCTTTTAGTAAGTAACCATCAGCGCCAGCTTGTATTGCTTTAAAAATATGCTCATCATCATCAAAAACGGTAAGCATTAATATTTTAATTTGAGGATAGTTTTTTTTGATAAATTCTGTTGCTTGTATACCATCCATTTCTGGCATTTGAATGTCCATTAAAATAACATCTACATTATGATTTTGTGTTAGTTTTCCAATAAAATCATTGCCATTTGCTCCTCTAAACTTGAATTTAAGATCATCAAAAAAAGAAATTTTTTCTTTTACTGCTTCTGCTAAAAAAGTATTGTCTTCTGCTATGGCTATTTTAATCATATCTTAAAAGTTTTAGACAAAGTTACAAGCAAGTTACTTATAAAACTATACGGCATTTAGCGTATCTTTTTTTAATGTTAACGTAATTACCGTTCCTTTTGCTGGAGCAGATTCAATATTAAATTTCGCAGCAATTGTTTCTGCTCGATTTTTCATATTCTCTAATCCATTTCCTAACACAATATCTGCCATTTTAAAACCAATTCCATCATCTTTTAGGGTGATAACAATAGCTTCTTTTGTTTCGCTAATATGAAGTGATATTGAAGCTGCTGCAGCATATTTTATACTGTTGTTTAGCGCCTCCTGAATAATTCTGTAGATACAAACCCCTTGTATCGAGTTTAAATGAAAATTAGTAGTAGAGGTGTTGTTGATGGTAAATGCAGTTTGATCTTGGGTTAATTGTGCCGAGCTAATATAATTTTGAAGTCGGGCATATAAATCAGTAAAAGAAATTTCATCTTTATTTAAAGCCCAAATTGTATCTCTTAATTGTGTGATGGTAGTTCTTGTAAAAGAACTGATATTGTTTAATTTATCTGTTAATTTTTCGTCAGCAGTTTTAAATAGATATTTCATATTATCTACAGAGGAAATAATAAAAGTAAGCTGCGAACCAATATTGTCATGTAAATCGGCAGAAATTCGTAAGCGTTCTTGATGTAATTTGTTTTGAAGTTCGGCACTTGCTAATTGATCTTTTAATTTGTTTTCTTCAATAAGTTGTTGCTGTTTTTGCTGTTGTTGTTTATATATAAAAAAGCTAAATGTTACAACAAAAATAAAAACCAAACCAAAGCCTAAAAGCGTATAATTACGTTGTTTAACTTTTAGTTGTTCTTCTGCAATTAGATTTTTTTGTTCTGCTATTTCTTTTTCTTTCTTCTCTGTTTCATACTCGGCTCTAAGTTCTTCAACAATTTTATTGTTTTCTAAAGAAAAAATAGTGTCTGTAATGTTATCAAATTTTTCTTTGTAAGATAATGCCAACTCGTACTTTTTAATGTGTTTGTAATACCGACTAAAAGCATCATAATTCTGACTTATTCTTATTTGAGAGTTGCACATTATAGCATATTTATGAGCTTCTTTTAAATGGTTTTCTATCAGGTTTTGATTGGATACTTTTATGGCATTGTTATCAATATAATAATAAGCGATATTGTTATTTATTAAAGATAATCCATCATAATTTTCTATCTCCTTATAAATAGGGAGGGCTAACTTTGCGTATGAAATAGCCTTTTTAAACTCCTTGTTTCCTGAATATAAAGAGGATAAATTAGAGAAAACCAAAGCTTTACTTCTTAAATCTTCTGTTTCTTTAAGAAACTCAACTGCTTGTAAATGCAGGTCAATTGATTCTTCTATTCTGCCTAAATTCCGATAAGATCCAGCTATGTTTATTAGAATGGTGTAAGTGGCATAATTATTTGATGTTTTGATAGCATAATCGTATGCTTTTTGGTGATAGGATAAGGCCACTTCAAACTTTTTCATTTCTTTATATAAGCCACCTAAATTATCATACACTAAATAATATTTTTCTTCTAATTTGTTTTCTTCTACAATGCTAATGGCTTCAAGTATGTATTTACTTGCTTTTTCAAATTCGCCCAATTCTGAATAACAAACACCTATTTTACTTAAACTAGAAATTAATTTTTCTGGGGCATTTAAGTTCTTTCTAATTTCATAAGCCTTTAAGTTGTATTCTAAACCTTTTTTATAATTAGCCTTCAAGGTATAAAGGATACTTAAGTCATTGTATGAATTTGCTATTAAGGTAGAATCACCATGTGCTAAAGCCGCTTTTAAACCTGCTTGACCATATTTTTCAGATTTATCTACATCAGAAAAACTTAAATAATAACATAAATCGGATAGTGTTTGAATTTTTTCTACTCCTTTTAAAGAAGGAAGAACTTGTTCTAAACTATCGGTATTAGCCTCATATGAAAATGATGCCGCAAATATTAATAGTGATAGGAAGGAAAATTTAATACTCTTCATCTTTTAATTTTTAAACATAAAAAAACCCTGATTACAAATCAGGGTTAAATATAGTTAATTTATTGTTTTTCTAAAAAGCAGTTTTAAACTGATCTAAAAAGCGAACATCACCTTCAGAATATAAACGTAAATCGTTTACTTTATATTTTAGCATAGCAATACGTTCAACGCCAAAGCCAAAAGCAAAACCGGTGTATTTTTTGCTGTCAATTTCACAATTATCCAATACGTTAGGATCAACCATTCCACAACCACCAATTTCTAAAAATCCGGTGTATTTACAAACGTTACAGCCATCACCATTACAAATAGAACAACTTACATCCATTTCGGCACTAGGCTCGGTAAATGGAAAATAAGAAGGGCGTAATCTAATTTTTGTTTTTTCGCCAAACATTTCTTTGGCAAAATAAAGTAACGTCTGTTTCATATCTGCAAAAGAAACATCCTCAGCAATATATAACCCTTCTACTTGGTGAAAAAAGCAATGTGCTCTTGCCGAAATCGCTTCGTTACGGTAAACTCTTCCTGGAGATAAAGTACGAATAGGCGGTTTAGAACCTTCCATAATCCTTACCTGAACAGATGAAGTGTGTGTTCTTAATGCAATATCTTCTTCCCCTTTATCACTTTTTACAAAAAAAGTATCTTGCATATCTCTTGCAGGGTGTTCTGGTGGAAAATTTAAAGCAGAAAAATTATGCCAATCATCTTCTATCTCAGGCCCTTCAGAAACAGTAAATCCTATTCTCGAAAAAATATCAATAATTTCATTTCTTACAATAGAAATAGGATGTCTACTGCCAATTTCTGTTGGGTAAGGAGTTCTTGTTAAATCTTGTTCGTTATTGTTGTCTGTAGTTGTTGTTTCTAACTGACTTTTAAACTCATCAAATTTCTCTTGAGCTTTATTTTTTAAGTCATTAATTAACTGACCAACTTCTTTTTTTTGCTCGTTAGGAACATTCTTGAAATCAGCGAATAGTGCTTTAATCTTTCCTTTGCTTCCTAGTAATTGAATTCTGAAAGTTTCTAAATGATCCTTTCCTTCAGCTTTAAAAGCTTCAACTTCACTTAGTAATTCTTCTATCTTTGTTTTCATATGCTATCTCTTAACAATTTTCATCGTCATTATAATATCTTCTTTTGGTCTGTTAGCTCTATCCACACTAACTGCTGCAATTTTATCAATCACATCAAAACCTTCTATCACTTCTCCATAAACGGTGTAATTACCATCTAAAAAGGGTGTTCCACCAATTTCTTCATAAATTTTATACTGCTCTTCGCTGTATTTAACACCACTTCGTTTACTCATTTTATCTATCTCTTCTCTTGTGTAAGTTTTACCTTGTACAATATAAAATTGAGAGCCCGAAGATGCTTTTTCACGATTTACATTATCTGGTTGCCTGGCAGCAGCCAAAGCACCTTTTTTATGAATAAAATTAGTGTCGAATTTTGCAGGAACAGTGTACCCAGGACCGCCATTTCCTAACATCACTTTTGGTGCTGCATTTTTAGAATCTGGATCACCACCTTGTATCATAAAGTTTTGCATTACTCTGTGAAACAACAAACTATCATAAAATCCTTCATTTACTAATTTGATAAAATTATCACGATGTGTTGGTGTTTCATTATATAATATTAGTTTAATATCACCATGAATAGTACTTATTAAAACTTTCGTGTTCTTCTTATACTTTTTCTTTTTTTGTGCTAACCCGTTGATACTAAATAGGGACATAAAAGCAAGGGTAATTAATAAAATTTTATTCTTCATCTGTAATGCTTATATTTGTTGATTACAATATTAAGAATTTATGTACAATTGGTAGTTGTACGCTACTTAAAATTAAAGAAGATATGAAACGTAATTACATTTATATTATTGGATTTATTGCTGTATTAACTGCTTTTTCTTGTTCTAAAGAAAGAGGTCCTAGGTTAACAGTTTATGTGCAAGAAGCTAATGGAACACCAGCTGTTGGAGCAACAGTGCGTGCTTGGCCTGGAAATGATCCTAATAAAGGTGTTATTGATGAAGAAATGGATCAAACGGGAACTACTGATGGTGCAGGTAATGTTATTTTTGATTTTAAAGCTTCTGCTGTGTTAGATGTGGATGTTAAATATTATAAATCTACTGTTGATGGGGCTGGATTACCAATTACTGATACTTTATCTGGTTCTAAAGTAACTAAAATAGAGGCTGTGAGACAAAGCAGTTCAGAAAATAATTTTAACGAAACAGTTGTTGTAAAGTAATTTACAGTTTAAAATAATCGATAATTGCTTTTTTTAATATAGCATTTTCATTCTCCCCTTTCATTGTATTGGGGAGTTTTTTTATGTTTTTAAAATGAGGCCAACCCTCATCATCTTTTCCAATGTGTTGGTAATAGCCTAATGGAGTTAACACCGTACAAATTCCAATATGAACAATGTCTAATTTTTCTTCTTTTTTAAATTCCTTATTGTTCATTCCTAACTCTTGCAAACCAATTAAAAATAAAATAGTTTGTTCATCTAACGCTTCTCCAAAACGTTGCTCTACCATTTCAGTAACTTTTTTCCAATCTTGTGTAAGTGTATCTTCCATAGTGTAAAATTAGGTACTAATACTGATTTGAAATGTTTGTTGGAAGTATTTTTTGAATGCATTTGCATAAATCACCTGTCTACGTCATTGCGATGAATGAAACGCAATGTAATGAAGAAGCAATCTACTGGGTGAAGATTTTACTTAGCTGTTAGAAGCATCAAAACCCCATTTACACTATAAACAATTCAGCTTTAATAAATAATTAGAGACTTATAATTAAGGACTTTTAAATACAACTAGTTTTGTGGGGTATGAATTATTTTGACATCATCATTATTATACCCTTAATTTGGGGTGCTTACAAAGGTTTTAAAAAAGGAATTATCATAGAGATAGCCTCTTTTATTGCATTGGGTTTAGGTATTTGGGGAGGAATGAAATTCTCTTCCATTTCGGCTAAATATTTAAGTGATGCTTTTGATATTGCCGAAAATGTGATGCCATTAATTTCTTTTGCAGTTACTTTTATTGCTATTGTGATAGTAGTTTTTACCTTGGCTAAAATGCTACAAAAAGTGGTAAGTATGGTGGCATTAGGTTTTGTAAATAAAACTGCTGGGGCTTTGTTTGGGATGTTGAAATTTGGATTAATTATGAGTGTAATTATAAATTTCTCTAACATTTTAAATGAGCAAGTACAGTTTATTGAACCTGAGATGAAAAATAAATCAATCTTGTATCAGCCTGTTAGTAAAATTGCTCAAATCATTATCCCGGGATTAAAAGATATTACTTTAGATAATGTGGTGGACAATGCCATTGATAACGCAATAATGGAAGCAGCCTCTTCAAAATTAGAAGAAGCTGCTGAGTAGGTTATCTTACTGTGATAATAATTGTTCCTAAACTCATATTTTTTCCATTAACAGCTTTTGCTCTAATTTGTGAGAAAAATATTTTATCTCCTTTTCGAAGATTTTTTTTGAAATAATCTCTTGCTTTTTTAGGGATAACTTTACTTTTCATTTTAGAATTTTCAAAAACACGGCCGCCATTTCGGTAAACTTCAATTAAACAATTATTTACAATTAAAGGTAACCCTGTAAAAACAAAACTTGGTCCGTAAGAAGCTTTAATAATAGGAAAAGTTTTAATCTGAGTTTTAGTCAATCGGAATTCACCAGATTTATTTTGAAAAGAAGAGATCGGTTGAGGTAAAGGTTTAGCCACAAACTCCATACTTCCCATACTTCTTGTTTCTCCATTCGCCATTACAGCACTTACGTTTACGTTAACTTTTTTTGAAGTTCCATTTCTAAGCTTAACAATGTACTTACCATTACTTACTTTTTTAATGCTATTTCCACTTCCGGTAATGGTTGCTCTAATATTTTCTGCTGCTACACCAGGCGCTGAAATTGATACAGGGTTTTTGGGGCCAATATAAAAAACATTCATTTTATCGGGCGAAACCACCAAGCTAGGTTTTGCAACAATGTATTCCGATTTAAAAGGAAAATTCTCAACGCCACCACTTGAGTTTTTTAATTGTAAGATACCTTCATAGCTATAAATACCTTCTTTACTTGTGTTTACTTGGTATTGTCCTAAACCATTTTTTACAGGAATAGTATCTGTAACAGATAGTAAATCATTTTTATCCTTATCATATTTACCAATTAATATTTTTGGGTTTTGAGTCGTACTAAAAGCAGCTAAAAATACATCTGCTTTGTATGGCTCTCCAACTAAAACATAATTAGAATTAGGAATTACTTTAGTAACAATGGTATCAAAATTAAAGTCTTTTTTGCCAGCATATTTTAATAAGGTACTCACTACATCATATTCTACATTTTTAACATCTGCTTGTATTTTAGATAATAGGGTAATTGTGGCAGCAAGCGGAGTGTGGTAAAAATTCCCCATCTCCCAACTTTCTAAACCTTCTGATGTAGTAATATCTGCTGTCTTTAAATCTATTTTTAAGGACTGTTGTTGTTTTTCACTAAACAAACCTAGCATAGTTGTTTTGTATTGTGCCAATTTGGTTTTTAATTCTCTTGCCAAACCACCTGAACCATCCTCACTTTGTCCTATTAAAATATTGGTAGGAATGTCATAATTGTCTTTGTTTTTAACATGTTTTAGCGGTAAAGTATCAGCCATTTCTTTAGGAATATCTTCGGTAGTCTGTATTAATTGTATTTGTAAGTTTTTGATGTAATCTACCAATGTCTGTGATTCTTTTTTTGCTATTTGAGCCTTTTCCCATAAAGGAATTACTTTGTTGGGGTCAAATACTTTTGCCGAATTAAAATCTGCATAAAGCAATTTATTTTTTTCATCATAATTAACAACGGTGTTTTCTATGCTGGTGTTTACCAAAATAAAGGCATCTAAAATATCTTTAGAAACATTTAATGCGAGTAGTGCTAAAAGTACTAAGTACATTAAGCCAATCATTTTTTGTCGTGGTGGTAATTTTGCGCCTGCCATAATTTTAAGGTTTTAGTTAAATAATACTTTTTAGGATGGGATATTAAATCTCCATTAACCAGATAAATCTGGATTTAAAAAAGTATCACTGCGCAGGATACAGAACCTTGTTTTAAAGTCGAATTAATTTACTCAATTCGGATAGGTAATTTTAAAGGTTCTATAGTTAGAATGCAGAAGAAATAAAAAGATACAGAAAAAGATAGAATTTACATTTCTACAAAGCCATTTAATAGCTCTTCAATGTCTTTTTTGTAGCCGTCAATAAGGTTTTGAGCGGTATAGGTTACAAATTGAACAGTCCCATTTTGGTTAGAATAATAATAACCATAATAGGTAAATTTAATACCTTGAAGCGTTCCATCCATTTGTAATAACATTACGGTAACGCCATTTACTTTTCGATATTCTTCTTTTACAATTCGAATATCAGGAGAAGCAGAACGAGCAGTTTCTAAGGCAATATTTTTTAAAGAAGGCAACGGAATTTCTACTTTTTCGGAAATTACCATGGCATATAAATCTTCATTTTTTAATTCCAATTCATATTCAGCATCGCCATTGTTTTCTCCTTTTTTAAACGACCATTTTTTAGTATCCACCCAAAACCCGATATTAAATCGAGTGCTTTTTAATAAGAAAGAAGCATTTTTACTTTTCTTAAAATTTTTTGGATTTGTAGAGATTTCGTAAGTTTCAGCATCAGATTTGTTGAGGTACTCCCATTTACCATCATCATATAAAATAACCTCTTCACCTAATTCGGTAACGGCCTTTTTTTGAGCATTGGCAATAAAAGTTAAACTTAAAAATAGAATAGTAAAAACTGAAGCTTTCATAAAAATTGTTTTAAGCAGCTAAAATAAACAACTAACAAAGATTTATTTAAATAAATCTCCATTTTCTGATACAAAGGTTTCTAGAATCTTGAAAAAGTGTAAAATTTCGGTTTCGCTATTTTGAGCATTAACAGTCACCAAACGAATAAATTCTTGGTTGTTGACCTTTCCAAAACCAACTACTAATTTTGATTTTTCATACAACAACGTACATAGTTTTTTTGCAGGAATATCTTTGTAATTAAAGCAAATGGAAATAGAATCATCAAAACTATAAAAGGTATAATCTGTATTGTTTTTGATGTAATTACGAGCAATATTAGCCAGCTCAAATTGATGATCAACAATTTTTTCTAGGCCATTAGTTCCAACAGCTTTCCATAAGGTCCAAAATTTTAGGGCATCATTTCTTCTGCCACATTGGATAGATGTTTTTCCTAAGTTAAAATCATCATCATCGGTTTGGTATAGGTAACCAGCATCATTGGCAAAAGATTGGTGCAAGCTTTTTTTATGAGGAGTTATAAAAATAGAGCAAGATAATGGCGTTCCTAACATTTTATGTGCGTTAACACTAAATGAATCAGATTTTTCAACACCCGAAATTAAGTGTTTATATTTTTCACTAAAAATAACAGCCCCACAATAAGCCCCGTCAACGTGTAACCAAAGTTGATATTTTTTACAAACTGTACTCATTTTGTTTACAGGATCAAAAGCTCCTAAAACGGTTGTTCCGGCAGTAGCATTTACAAAAAATGGAGTATATCCTTTTTCAATATCCTGTTGTATTTGAAGTTCTAAATCTGCCACATCCATTTCGCCTTTAGCGTTGGTTTTGATAAAGCGTACTTGCTCTCTGCCAACACCAATAAATGCAGCATTTTTAGGGATAGAATAATGTGATTGATTAGAAGTGTAAAGTGTAAATGTTGAATTTAACCCTTTAAAACGAATGTCTAAATTTTTAGCATCCCTTGCCATCACCATTGCCATAAAATTACTCATCGAACCTCCGGGAGCAAAAGTTCCGTCACAATCAGATGGGTAATTGATAATTTCTCCAATTTTATTCAGCAATGTTTTTTCAACCCCAACTTGCGGACCCGCAACTTTGTAGGTGTACATACTGTTGTTAAGTAAAACAGCCAATAAATCACCCAAAATGGCTTTGCCGTTTCTGCCACCAAAAAGCTGGTTAAAAAATAAAGGAGATGCAGTTTTAGGAGTTTTTAAAACTAAATTAGCGATAGCATCATTGTAATCATCAGCTAACATCGGCTTATCATTTAGCGACAAATCAACTTCAGTTTCTAGACTTTCTGTGGGTATTGGTTGGGTAACAGGGTGATTGTTTTCGTCTAATAATAGTTGGTTAACAATATCATTGAATAAAGCAAGATCTTCTTGCAGGCTTGTTTTTTGACTCATAACAGCCAAATTAAGTTTATTATTAAGAATGATTTTAAATAAGAGTGTTAAAAAGCAGAATGTATCAGCTTTCTGACAAATGGTTTTTTAACACTTGTTTAGTGTACATTTGCACTTTAAAGTCATTAAAAAATGAATAAAAAAATAGCAATTATTGGAGCAGGAAACCTAGGTGTTTCTTTAGCTAAAGGGCTAGTTGATAGCGAAGAATATCAAATAGCAGATTTTATTTTAAGCCGAAGAAGGTTATCTAAAATTGAGGGCTTAAAAAATGATGGATATGCGGTTACTTCAAATAACATTGAGGCAATTGAGAGCGCATCAATAATTGTACTAAGTATTTTACCTCAAAGTATTGATGCTGTTTTAGAAGAAATTGCAGACTCAGTAAAATCAAATCAATTAGTGGTTTCATTAGTTACCGGAATAACAGTTGCTCAAATACAAGAAAAATTAGGTGCAGATATTCAAATTGTAAGGGCAATGCCTAACACAGCAATTGCTATTAGAGAATCTATGACCTGTATTGCAACCACAAAACAATGGGAAGATAATTTGCCAGCCGTTAAAGCTATTTTCGAAAATGTTGGTGAAACCGTTATTATTAACGAAGATCAAATGACATCGGCTACAGCTTTATGCGCTTGTGGAATTGCTTTCTTTTTAAGAGCTATTAGAGCTGCATCGCAAGGTGGTAATGAAATTGATTTTCATACAGGTGAAGCCTTAAAAATGGCTGCACAAACAGCAAAAGGAGCTGCAAGTTTACTAATAGCAAACAAATCGCACCCAGAAGAAGAAATAGATAAAGTTACTTCTCCTAAAGGATGTACCATAGCCGGATTAAATGAAATGGAGCACAATGGCTTTAGTTCTTCCTTTATTAAAGGGATTACGGTTTCAGCAAAACAAGCCAAAGGACTTTATACAGAAAAATAACCTCATACAAAAAGGATTTAATTAGTTTTGCTGCAGAATGGATATTGTTGAAGATATATTAGAGTTTAAGTTGATGGAATTAGGGAATTTCACCCTTTCTGTGTATAATATTATTATTCTACTCTTTATCTTTTTTGCTGTTAAAGGAATAACACACACTTTTGATCACTTAATTAAGCAACGTTTAAAATCGAAAGGGATTGTAAACTTAGATGAGGGTAGAGGGAAATCTATCACACAAATTCTAAAATACATCATTTATATTATTGGATTTTTTATTGCTTTACACAGTTTAGGCATCAATGTTAATTTAATTTTAGGAGTATTTGCTACTTTAGGGTTAGGTATTGGTTTTGCGTTGCAAGATGTGTTTAAAGATTTAATTTCTGGAATTATTATTCTATTTGAAGGAAATGTTGAAGTTGGTAATATTTTAGAAGTTGATGGTTTAGTTGGAACAGTAAAAGAGATTAATTTAAGAACCTCTTTAATTAAAACAAGAGATGGGATTTTTATTGTAGTTCCGAATAACAGAGTGGTTAACGAAAAAGTGATCAATTGGAGTACACACACCAAACTTACACGGTTTAATGTAATAATAGGTGTCGCTTATGGATCTGACATAACAAAAGTTAAAGCATTATTATTACAAGCAGCAACGGAGCACGAATTAATTTCTAAACGACCAAATCCAATGGTTGTTTTTAAAGATTTTGGAGACTCAGCTTTGGTTTTTAGTTTGCAATTTTGGATTACAGATACTTGGCAAGCAGAATTAGTAAAAAGTGATTTGAGGTTTACTATTGATCAATTATTTAGAGAAAACAATATTCAAATACCATTTCCCCAACGAGATGTACATCTTATACAACAATAAAAAGTGAACATCAATAACTTATTAAGTCGGTTTTTAGTTTGGAAAGTTAAACACATTCAACACAAACATTTTGTGCTGTTTTTAAGTTTAGTCATTGGTTTACTTTCAGGGTTTTCTGTTGTTGTAATTAAAAATAGTGTTCATTTTATAAAGCATTTACTTACTTATAGTTTTGTTGAAGAGTATCACAATTACTTGTTTTTTCTTTATCCACTAGTTGGGCTAGCGTTAACATTATTTTTTATTAAGGTTGTTTTACGTAAACCAATTGGTCATGGTATTCCTAGTGCATTGTATGCCATATCACAAAAAAACAGCATTATTAAAGGCTACAACATGTTTGCATCTGTAATTGCAAGTGCTTTTACGGTAGGTTTTGGTGGCTCTGTGGGGTTAGAGGGGCCAACAGTATCTACCAATGCAGCCATAGGGTCTAATGTGGGTAAATTTTTTAAATTAGATTATAAAACGATAACACTTTTAGTAGGCTGTGGTGCTGCGGGAGCTATGTCAGGAATTTTTAATGCCCCTATTGCAGCATTAGTTTTTGTGTTAGAAGTCTTTATGTTTGATTTAACACTAGCATCAATAATCCCATTTTTAATGGCTTCTGTTGCTGCAGCATTAAGTTCAAGAATGATGCTAGGAGATGAGGTGCTTTTTGATATTGTGATTAAAGATAAATTTATTAGTTCAGACTTTCCTTTTTATATTTTATTGGGTGTTTTTACGGGGTTGGTTTCTGTCTATTTTAATAAAATGTTTTGGTGGATAGAAGCTCTTTTTGAAAAAATTAAATTACAGCGTTATCGCTTATTAATAGGTGGAGCTTTATTGGGAGCTCTTATTTTCTTTGTACCTCCTTTGTATGGTGAGGGTTTTGAAACCATTGTTTCATTATTAAATGGTGACTATAAAGAGATTATGAATCACAGTTTGTTTTTTGATCAAAAAGAGAATTTACTATTAGTTATCGGATTAATATTTGTGTTAATTTTATTAAAAGTAATCGCATCAGCAATAACTTTTGGTGCAGGAGGGATAGGTGGTGTTTTTGCACCTTCATTATTTATGGGCGCATCTAGCGGGTTTGTTTTTGCAAAGATTTTAAATTACTTAGGGTTAACTAATTTATCTGAAAGCAATTTTACTCTGGTTGGTATGGCAGGTTTAATTGCAGGGGTATTACATGCTCCATTAACTGCCTTGTTTTTAATAGCAGAAATCACGAGAGGTTACGAATTGATTATTCCATTAATGATTACTTCAGCCATAGCTTATTTAACCTCTAAATATTTTATTCCTCACTCCGTTTACAACATGCAATTAGCAAAAAGAGGAGAACTATTAACTCGTCATAAAGATAAAGCTGTTTTAACGTTGATGAAATTAAATTCTGAAGTTGAAAAAGATTTTAAAATATTAAGTCCTGAATTATCTCTTGGAGAATTAGTTAAAGTTGTAGCACAATCTAAACGAAATTTATTTCCTGTAGTTGGTGAAGATGGAATGCTACAAGGGGTTATTACTTTAGATGATATTCGAGAAATTATGTTTAAGCCAGAACTGTATGATACGGTTTTTGTGGAAACACTAATGACTCAGCCGCCAACACACGTTTCATCAAATGACTCGATGGATGCAGTAATGAAAAAATTTACCACATCTAATGCGTGGAACCTACCTGTAATTGATAACGAAAAATATGTAGGCTTTGTTTCCAAATCAAAGCTGTTTAACGCTTACCGTAAAGTGTTAATCGATTTTTCTGAAGATTAAATCTAAGAATATGAACAATATCATTGTTTTATTAGATTATTTATCGAATTTTGCGGTCTAATTATTAAAAACAAATAGTATGAAAAAGAGAACCTTAAGCATTTTAGCATTTAGTGCTATGTTTGCTTTTGCTACACTTACATCTTGTGGTGGTGAAGCAGAAAAACACGAAGAAGAAACTACTCACGAAGAAGTAGCTGAAGAAACTCACGAAGAAGTAGCTGAGGAAGTAGTTGAAGAAACTGTTGCTGAAGAAACTGCTGGAGGAAACGCTGAAGCTGGTTCTGAATTATTCACATCAAACGGTTGTGTTGCTTGTCATCAAGTAGATACAAAAACAGTAGGACCTGCATTAAAAGATATTGCTGCTGGTTATACTGATAACGATGCTGGTTTAACGGCTTTCTTAAAAGGCGAAGGTGAAGCAATTATTGACCCTGCAATGGCAGCGGTTATGACGCCACAAATTGAAACTACTAAAAACATGAGTGATGATGAAAGAAACTCTATCGTAGCGTACATCATGACAGCAAAATAAAGTTTATAAAAAATTGAATCAAGCCTCAACTAAAAGTTGAGGCTTTTTTTTGTTATAGATTTTATATTTTCTTGCTTTTCTAAAGGATATTCTATGGCTGTTTTTATATCTTTACAACTATATGGATTCAACTGTTACATATCAGGTAGAAATTTTAAATGAACCTTTTGAGTTTGAAACACGAAAATGTGATAAAACGGTATTAATTAAAATACTAGTTCAGAATCAATTAATTTCTAAAAAACGATTTGGTTTAGTTGCCAAGGAGCTTGTATATCAACAGTTAAATGAGAATCAAGAGATTAATTTATCTAGATGTTATGTAAAAGATTTTTCTATTACAGAATACAAGAAAAGTATTGGTTTTGAAACATCAAAACATATAGATATTAATTATTTTAAAGCAGAAAATGCTTTTTTTGATTGTGATTTGAGAACAGACTTCTCTTTTATAAGTTTTAATAAAGGGGTTAATTTCGAGAACACTATTTTTTCTCATGGCAATGTTTCTTTTTTTCAGTGTTATTTTAAAAGTGGAGTTTCAAATTTTAAAGATGCTCATTTTGGTAATGGAGAAATAAGCTTTCAATATGCCGATTTTGGTGATGAAAATGTGCTTTTTAATTCAGCAGTTTTTGAAGGAGGAGTAGTCTCTTTTGTAAATGCAAATTTCCACGTTGGACAGGTAGATTTCAAAAGTGCAAACTTTAATAACAGTAAAGTAAAATTCCATTATGCTAAATTTGATAAGGGGGATATCAGTTTTCAGAAAGCTAAATTTGGCAATCAAACTTTTGATTGTAGAAGAGTAGAGTTTGGATCAGGGAAGGTAGATTTTAGAAGAGCTGTTTTTGGTGATGGATTTATTACGTTTGATGAATCGGAATTTATTGATGGGAAAATAAATTTTAGATTTGTTCGGTTTGGCAATAATGATATTTCATTTAAAAAAGTTGATTTTGGTAAAGGTGTTGTTTTGTTTGATGATGTAAATTTTGGTAAAGGGCATGTTACATTTGCTAGATCTAAATCTAAATATCTTTCTTTTAAAGGTTCTCATTTAGATGTTTATTTAGATTTAAAAGTTGCAGAATGTGATACGATTGATTTATCGGACACCGTTTTACGGGATATCATTGACTTAAAACCTGTTACTCACCCAGTAAAAATAAATACTATTTACCTAAACGGGATGCGTAATTTGGGTAAAATAGTTATCAATTGGAATGAAAATAGAGTAGAACATCTTATCAAAAATCAACGAAAAACCAACTATCAACAAAAAGCAGAAGAGTTTAATATTTTAAAAGAAAGTTTTAGAAATAATGGACAATATGAATGTGAGGATAAGGCTTATATTCAATTTAAGCGCTTTGAACAAAAAGCAGATATGCGAAGAGCTATCAAAAAAGGGGGGTTATCCTTAATTAGGCTGCCTTACTATGTGTTTAGGTGGTTAGTGTTCGATAAGATGGGCATGTACGCTACAAATCCGTTAAGGGTTCTTTTTAGCATGATTTTAATTTATATAGGATTTAGTTTCTCTTTTTTCTTTTTGCATTATTTAAGTTTAGGAGATATTGTTAATGCTGTAGGAGCAGTTGATCAGCTTCATTATTTACAGATCAGCTTTTACCATAGTGCCATTACATTCTTAACCATCGGTTATGGTGATTATTATCCCACAGGATTTAGTCGGACTATCTCTATCGTAGAAGGTTGGACAGGCCTATTTCTAATGAGTTATTTTACGGTAGCTTTTGTAAGGAAAATATTAAGGTAATCTTATTGATCTGGATTATCCACAATAAAAATAACACTATCTTTATTAAATTCATAAATTCCAGTATTTAATACTAATGGAGGAGAAATGACTGTACCTTCAGAGTCAAAAGCAACTCCATCAATTAAAATACCTGTCTTATCAATAAGCGATAGTTTTTCTTTTTTTGAACAAAAATTAATTTTTCCTTGTTTAAGTATTTTTTTTAATTGAGATGAGTTTAATTTACTATATCGTGGTGTTTCTTTTAGTAAGTATGCTGCATATTGATGAGCAGTAACATTCCATATTTTTTCTCCTACTTCTTTATAATCAGCAATTAAACTTTTTAATTTTTCAGAAGAAATCCACAATATAGTTATTGGGGTTTCAGCTGTAACTGTAGCAAGTCTAACCGTGTTGTTTAAAGCCGCAATTTCACCAAGAGTACTTCCTGGACCAAAAAAGTCAATAAGTTCCTTATTAATCGTTGTTTTTACTGATCCTCTAACAATGATAAACATACCATCTTCTTGCTGTCCTTCTTTTAATATTAGACTACCAGCATTATAGGATCTACTTTCAAATAATTTAGAAATATGGTTAAAAGTTTTATGGTCAATATCCTGTAACCATTTTATTTCAGCCAGTAAATCTTGTTCGTCAGGTAATTCATAAACTGGGGGAGCATCCCTTAATTTTTTCATTTTTACTTCAATAACAGAAATTAATTTATCCGCTTCTGCTTCAGTAATTCTACCTTGTTTTAATAATCTTTCTACCGTATGTTTCTCATAATTCAACATTGTTCTGGCAGCCTCTTTTGTCGCAATTGCATTATAAATTTCAGGATATTCTTTGCCTAAATTCCTTAGAAAAGTAAGGCCTTCAATTCTGTTTTCATTAACTTCTTGTTCTATTATTTTTAATGTTTCTACATCGCTTTTATCTGCAGAACGGTTAAGGCTATTAAGTAAAGTTAAAACTTCCTCTTGTGCGGTGATAAAACCTTTAGCACAACCGTAACTTATTGTAAGCTTTTCGAAAAAGAATTGTTTGGCAAATTTTCCAACCAAAACCCAATTTTGTGCTTTACTTAAAATAGAGGAAGTAATTAATAAGTTTTCTAAATCATTTCTATTAGAAAAAGACACTTCACCACCTTTGTCAAGGATATTATTTATTTCTAGTGTAAGAATATTGTAAGCTTCGCTACTTAATAAACCATCTTTAAATTGATGCCAATAACTACTTTTTTCTTTTTCTAAAAGCCGTTGTCTATGCTCGTTTATTGTATTTTCATTTTTATGAATAGGGATATTTTCTAGTTCATACTTTGGTAAAAAACCTCTAACGGTATTCCAATTTGCACGTTTTAGATAGCGATCACTTTTTAATCGATCAATATTATTTATAGCACTTTGGTCTATATATTTTTTTGTATTTCGAATGGATAAAGCTTTGGCAGGTGAAATATTCGTCATACCAAGATAATCGACAACTAACTTTATGGTGGTTGCATTGATTAACAACGTTAATGTTACAATTCCTGCTGTTAAAAATAAAAATTGATCTCTAATCTCATTATCAATAAACTTACTGTTAGCGACAATAAGAGCTAGCGCTAAACCTATTGCACCCCTTAATGCTCCGTACCATAAAACATACGCGTTTTTTAAGGTCATTCCATATCCAATGTTTTTCATCACGGGATAAAACAAGGCAATTACAATTGCTCTAACAATAAATATTATAACATATACAAGACCTAACATTAGCACGTCATTCATCGTGAAAACTGTTCTTTCAGCAATTACTACACCAACAATTAAAAAGATTAAGGTATTGGCTATAAATGCTGCTAATTCCCAAAATTGGTGTAAAAAATGTTGTACTTCTGGACTAATCTTCGTTCTACCATAGCTTGCCATCAATAATCCAAAGGCTACTAATGCTAACACACCAGAAACTGCTAAAAAATGTTCTGCTACAAAAAAGGTAAGGTAAGCTGCGGCAATGATTGCTGATATTTCAACAAACATATCATTAAACACCTTTTTAATCCATTTAATAAGAAGCCAACCAATAAATAACCCTATTCCAATACCACCAAAAGCAACTCTAAAAAATTCTATTATTGGCGAACCGGTGTCTTCTGCGCCAGTAATTCCCATGAAAATTCCCATGAAAATTACAATTGCGGTTCCATCATTTAGTAGAGATTCTCCCTCTATTAGTGTGCCTAGTTTTTTACTTGCACCTAAAGTTTTTAAAATAGACACAACGGCAACAGGGTCAGTAGCACTTATCACGGCTCCAAACAGTAGTGCTATCGTCCAACTCCATGTTTTTAACCCTAACTGATAGTATGTAATACCATAAACTGCAATAGCAGTTAATAATATCGCTACTAATATTCCTGGTACAGCAAGTATCGTTGCATTAGCAAAAGTTTTTTTAAAAATATGAACATCCATTGCAAATGCAGCTTCAAATATCAGAATGGGTAAGAAGACATATAATAATAGGTGAGGGTCAATATTTGCAGCCCATGCAATTGATTGGTCTAAAAAGGAAAGGTCTATCGTGTTGTCACCAATTTCAAAAAAATCAAAATAATTAATACGCCCTAAAGCACCAAAAGCAAATCCGATTAACAATAATGCAACAGTAAAAGGTAAAGCACTTTTTTGTAAAGCAAACCGTGTAAATGAGCCAATAATAACAGCTAAAATTATAAAAAATAAAGGACTTGTATCTGTGTGATTCTCTTCATGCTCTATCGATGTTTGCTCTATGTCATTATGCGCTACCTGATTTTCATTCAGGTTTACTCCAGCAAATGTGATTGATGCTATTAGTAATAAAACAGCTAGTAAGATGTTTTTAGGGAAATATGTAGTTAATCTTTTCATTATTTCAAATAATGTTAAAGTTACAAAACCTTTTTAATCCTAATTATGATTATTCTCAATTTTGTGTTTGAATTTATCATTTTTTGCAAAAAAAAACCGAAGCTTAAAAGCTTCGGTTTAATAGTTAATTTATGCAGTATTAAAAATGCCACAAATCATGTTCCATATTAAAGATATCTCCTTTGATTTTATCTGCTTCTAAAAGTAAATCAATGCCTCTTAAATAACCTCTGTTATTTCTGTCATAAACATTAGATCTTTTAAAAACATAACTGCTAAACATACGTTTCCAGAAAATATCATCAAAAGTTCTTCTTTCAGCATCATTCTGACGATTAAACACATCATAATTCGCAAAAACATATCTCGCTTCAGGGAAATAAATCCAATACATTTCAACGGCACCTTTAAAGGCTTCAGTTTCTCTGTCATATTCATTTCTAATAGGACATATTCCGATAATACGAACATCCATTATTGAACGCTCTCTATCGAAAAACCAATCTTCTTTTAAACGATAAGCTACAATATCTTCAGATGTATAAGGTTCAATAATAGTATCTGCAGAACCTTCTATTGGATCACCATAATCATCATATTGAACCTGAATATCTTTATATCCCATTCTTTCAGTAGCTTCTGCTTTAGTTAATGATACAGTAAATTCATCATCTTCGTCAGAATATGCTGTTATTGTTCCTTCTTGAATTGCATCTTTTATAACTTGATATAAACTTTTTCTATCTTCAATAGGTATAATAGGGAAGTATAAAGGGTGATTAATTTTTTCACGTAAATCAATTTGTCTCCATACTCTTCGGTGCCACATTACATCAGCTTCACGAACTTGAGTGTAAGGAACAACTCTACGAGTAGGGGTGTTCTCTTTAATCCAAGGTTTATCCAATATTTTATTTTGTGCATTTGCCGTAAAAGCACTTGCTATTAAAATAATTCCGACTCCTAATACATTACGTAAATTCATAATATCCTCCTTTTAATATACTTATCCTATCTTAACAGTAACGTTTCCTAATTTAACTGTTCTTCCATCAGGCATTTTTACTTTCATATCTTCCAAGTAAAAACGTTGCCCTCTAGCAGCTCTTTTAATTAAAGATTTACAACTAGAATTCATTTTGTTTCCAGTAACTTTTATAGCCTTATAATCTCCATTAACTGTTGTTCCTAAAGTAAACGATTTAATTTTTACTCTTAAATCAAAAACAAAACCTTCCATTTTGGCATTGATAACACCATTACCTAATTTTGATTTAGTCAATTTAACAGTTCCTGTTTTTCCACCAATATATGCAACTGGTGTTGGAATAGTTTTTACTCTAAATTCTTGTTTACCAAGATTTACAGTTTTACCATTCTCATCAGTTCCGGTAACATTAATAGTGATTTTACCTTTTTTTCTTGGTTTTATCACATACTGTCCTGTTCCTTTACCTGGTCTTAATCCTGGACCGCTAGCCTTAAAGTTAGGCATTGGTGCAGAAACTGAAACAGGGTTGTCAATACCAGCATAAAATACATTCATTTTACTTGCTGCAATTGTAGTAGATGGTTTACCAACTTCAAAAGAACTAGAAAATGGATAAACTTTTGGTCCTTTTTTGGTTTTCAACTTAATGATACCACCCCAATCGTGAACTCCAATTCCTTCTTTAATTTTTAGGTAACCTTTACCATCAATAATTTCTTCTTTAGTCATCGCGTACCAGTCGCCATCACCCCATTTAGTACCTTCTTTACCTTTCATTAACTTCTTAATGTCAGTAGTACCTTTTTTCAATTCAACACTATCAATCCCACCATTTGCTGTATTGTATACAAAAACTTCTGGGTTTACTCTGTCATCAAAAGCAGCAGTAAATATTTGTGCAGAAAAAGAATCTCCTTCTAAAACGTAGCCCTTTTTCAAAACAGCAATACCATTTACATTATTGAAAGAAACTCCACCAGCATCAATGTTTTCGTATAACTTACTTATCGCTTGAGCTTCAGCAGTTCTAACATCTGATTGAATTTTAGATAATGTAGTAACTACAGCAGCTAAAGGGTTATGATAAAACATACCAACTTCCCATTTGTCTGGTGGATTTCCACCGTGACCAGGTATCTCGTGTGTTTCTAGAAAAGAAATTTTACTTTTCATTTCTTCTTGAACATTTTTATCTTCAAATGAAGCTAAAATACCTGCATGAAAAGCGTTTAACTTTTCTTTTAATAATGTACTACTACATTCTGGACAAAGAGAACTCTCTCCAGGACTTCCTGGTTCAGCAATACCCATTAATAAAGTAGGAGCATCATAATTATCTTTAGCAGCAATTCCTGCTAAAGAAATCGTATCAGCAACTTCTACAGATAATTTATCGATAGTAGCATACATTTTTTTCTTTATTACTTCTATATGCTCATACAATTCATTTGCACTTTTTCTAATTTTTTCAGCTTTTTCTTGCCATGCTTTTGCCGCAGGGCTTTCATTTGCTGCTTTATCAAAAGCGGTATATAAAATTGCATTACTTGCATCAAAAGTTTCAGCAGTATTTTCAATACCGTGATTAATGATTACAAATGATTCTAAGATTGATTTTGATACGTTCATCGCTAATAAAGCTAACAATACCAAGTACATTAAACCAATCATTTTTTGTCGTGGTGGTAATTTTCCTCCAGCCATAATATTTAATTTTTAAGATTCTTAAAATGATTGTTTTTTATGATTTCATTGCAGTTAACATGTTTCCATAAACATTGTTCAATGCAGTTAAGTTAGTAGATAACTCAGAAATATTTTCTTTATAACGTTTAGTATCTTCAACAGATTCAGATAAGTTAGTCATTAACTCAGTAATTCCTGAATACATAGACTGCATTGTTTCTGCTTGTTGTTGAGAACCTTGTAATTGAGTTGCATATGAAGCATTCAATTGCTCTAATGTAGAAGCCATTTTTTGCATTTCAGCACCTGTATCAGCACCTGCACTTGCAGCATCATTTAATCCAGATAAAGATTCTGAAGCTTTAGCATAATCATCAGCTAAAGAACTAACTTTAGACGATGCAGATTTTAAGCTATCAGTATATTCATTTGTTGCAACAGAAGCATCAGAAATCTCAGATAACTTACTTGCATTTGAACTTAAACTTCTTAGTCCGTCCCCTAAACTTTCAATTAATTCTGGACCAATTTTAGCTTCTTCTAACATTGTATCTAATTGTTCTACAGCAGAACCTTTATTTTCTACAGCATGATGTCCACCTTCTTCATCGTCATGCATACCTGCTAATTCAGGATATACTAAAGACCAATCTAAATCTAAATGTGGAGGCTCAAATGCCGATATCGCAAAAATTGCAGCTTCAATTCCTAAACCAGCAATCAAAAACTCAGATGCTCCTGGCCAGTGCATAATCTTAAATAGTGCTCCAATAATTACAATTGCACCACCCCAACCATAGATTAATCCCATGATGGTTTTACCTTTTTTTGTTTCAAATAAAAATTCTACAAATCCCATAATTTTTCAGTTTTTAAAGTTAATATAATATAGATAGGTTAATAAATTCTTTTTTATAAGTTATCGTTCTTAGCTCTTCCTAAGTAAGTCATTACACATCTAAATCCAATGTAAGATTTAGCTGTATCTTGATATTCGTAAGTTCTTGTACCTGTTTGTAAGTAATATCCTACATCTTTCCAAGATCCACCTCTAATAACTTTTCTTTTTAATACTTCTGGCTCATCATCCGTAGCGTCATATAAATAATCTGGATTTAAATCATGCGCAAAGTTGTATGCTGATTCATCAAAAGCATTACTTGTCCACTCAGCAGCATTACCAGCCATACAATATAGACCCCAATCATTTGGATTGTAAGATGTTATTTTTACTGTGTGGAATCCTCCATCATCAATATAGTTACCTCTCATTGGTTTAAAGTTACCTAAGAAACATCCTCTAGAGTTTCTAATGTAAGGACCACCCCAAGGGTAAGGACTTAAATCAAGACCACCTCTAGCAGCATATTCCCATTCTGATTCAGTTGGTAACCTGAAAGGATTAACGATTGTAGAACCTCCAGCTCTTAACCATTCGTTTAATAATTGAGTTCTCCAAATACAAAATGCTGTTGCTTGTTTCCAACTAACACCTACAACTGGATAATCATCATAAGCAGGGTGCCAAAAATAATTTCTAGTCATTGGCTCATTATAAGAATAAGTAAAATCATGAATCCAAGCTAATGTATCAGGATAAACATTAATTACATTTCTCATGATAAATTTAGATCTATCGATAGAAAATGCATGTCTAGAACCTTCTTCTTCAGTTAATGCATCTCTACTTTCTCTACGTGCAGCTCTTCTATAATCAATCCAATAATAAGTATATTGTAATTTACGTGTATCTATTTCTCTTCTTCTTAAATATCTTTCTCCTTCAGTATAAAACATTGGTTCCAACGCTTCTCTAACTTCAGGTTCTTCCCATTTTAATTTTTCGTACCAATTAATTGTTGGAGGATCAATATCTTCATCATACTCATTTACAGTATTTAAATATATTTCTTCATCAATTTCTTCACCCAAAATTTTACGAGCAATCGAATCCCTTACGTGATATACAAATTGTCTGTATTCATTGTTAGAAATTTCTGTTTGATCTATGTAAAATGCTTGAACAGAAACAGTTCTTGTTTGAGCTGTTAAAGAATAGGGTACATCTTGATCTGAAGGCCCCATGTTATAACTCCCCATAGGAATAAATAACATTCCGAAAGGGTCTGGTTGATACCATTCCTCTCTTCCTTGTACACCTGTTAACTCTCCGTTTCCTTGACTACATGCATAAAGCATGACTACCGATAGTAATACTAGTATTCGTTTCATTGTTTCCTCCTTCTTTTATAACGCCTATTATAATGTAATCCAATAGGACTTGTACTCTTTTCCTTTTAAGTAATAATTTTTGACTCTAACGTATGTGCAATAATTAAGTTACGTTTTTATAAGAATCTAACTGATTTGTATGCTTCTCTTTTTGGCGGTTTACTTATGCTTGTACAATAGTTAACCATAAATTCTAAACTTCCGTTACTATAGTTGTTAAGTGATGAAGTTGTGTAATCGTAAGAAAAACCAACTTTCAATCCTTGAACACCAGGGATGTAAACACCAACTAAACCTGCGATTGCATCATCTAGTCTATAAGTAACGCCTGCCCAAATCAATTTATTGTACAAAACCACTGCCGTAAAATCCATTTGAGTTGATGAAGCGTCAGTTTTAGCCAATAAAGATGGCTTAACTATCCATTTCTTATCATTATTAATATCCCAATCATAACCTGCCATTACATAATAATGACGCGATTGCAAATAACTCAATGCACTTCCCGTTGTATCTCCATCAGGGACTGAATTGTCATTAATTTCTGATTGAGGGATGTTTAGAGATGATATCCCAACATACATTTTATTTTTAACACTATAGAATAAACCAAAACCAAGAGTATAAGATGTTGCTGATGTGTTTGCGTTTGGTATAGATGGATCTTGTGTATAATCATCAATTGCAATAAAGTCATTTCCAAATGATTTATTTACCATACCTACATCTAAACCAATCCCTAATTCTCCTGCACCACCAAAACCTAAGTTTATATGATAAGCATAAGCTAATTTAGCTGAAAAAGTTTTTTCAATTCCTAATTTATCTTGAAAAGCAGTTAGCCCAATACCGTGTTTGTTTAATCTAACATCACCACTAAATAAAGTTGTAACGGGAGCGCCTTCAAACCCTGTCCATTGTGCTCTATGTAATAAAGTAGCACAAATACCACCATTGTTACCAGCAGAACCTGGATTAACCGACAATTTATTAAACATGTACTGTGTAAATTGAGCATCTTGTTGAGCAGATGCTGCAAAACCAGCACATAAAAACATTGCAGAAATAATAAGTTTCTTCATATATAGGTTGTTTTCTAGTATAAAAATTATGCTTTCCAGCATTCATTAGTCGGCTAAGATAGGTAAAATTATTTCTTAACCAAAAACTTTATTAACTTTTTATTGTTAATTTCTTGTTGATAACTCCAAAATCATGATAATTTCTGGAATGTTTGCCACCATCTGTCAGGCATTTCATTGTTGCATGCCGTTTGATAATCTTGATAAGAGCACGGAACTAGCAGGTGTCTTTCAAATTTGATTTTATTATGAGAGGGATATGGAACATCCATCCACCACCTTTGACTTTTGTCGCTCTTATAAAAGACTAATTCATTTTCTCCATCTTGAATTCCCACTCTATACTTAAGGTAATTCTTTTTTGTGCCTATAGGATAGTCTCTTTTTCTATTGTTTACTCCATCTATAAAATACCAAATCATTTGGGCAACACTGTGTGTTGTCTGTCCTTGTTGGTCTAATACTGGGTTTGCTTCATAAAAACCAATAGAAGTTAACTTATCGCTGAGCCCTGCATATCGACTAATTTGACAAGCTTGTTCTCCATAAAAACCGTTTGGAGATGTGTTTTTGTTTCCTGGAGCTTCAGACTGCCTGATGGCTGAAACATCAAAACTTACAATATCTGCATTACGCACAATAGGTTCAACTTCTTCTATGTTTTGTTGCACTTGTCCTAAGCGATAGGTGTCAAAATAAAGTTGATTCATCAATTTTACTTCTTCCTTATTAATAAAATAAGACTGATAACCTAGGTTGCTAAAATTAAAAAGATAACTGGGTTGATGAAGAATAATTTTTGTTAAAAAGTTGTTAGAATTAATTTCCTCATCATTATCTCCTAAATTGAATTTAGAATCAATTGTGACTAAATTTACGACTTGCTCTAATTTTTTATAGGCTAAAAAATTAGCATAAGTTAAATCTTGGCTGCCTCCAATAATTACAGGAATGGTGTTTTTTTTGATTAATTCTTCTAAAATGCTACTTAATGCAAAATAAGTATCATCTGTAGTTGCGCCAATTTTAAAGTTTCCTAAATCTATGATAGAGGATTTTTCTCCTAGGTTGGTTAATCGGTAAAGATGTTTTCTTACATGATTTGGAGCTAAAGAGCAGCCTTCATTTTCGAAAGCGTTACGCTCTTCTCCAACACCAATAATGGCAATATCAAATTCTGTAGGATCGGTAGATTCGTTTAAAAGGGAAATATTATTGATGAATTGATGATCATCGTAATTGTAATTTAAATCTCCGTCCTTAATGTTTACGGGTTCAAAGTATTCTGAGAAATCCATTTTGTATAGTAGTAAGTAATCAGTAATGAGTAAAAATTAGAAAGTCAGTTTTTGACAAACTAATGTTCACTGATTACTGAACACTACTTACTGACTACTATTCCTTTATTTTTTCTTTGTAGCTTTTTTAGCAACTTTCTTTTTTGCTTTTGCTCTTGGTTTTTTCTTAGGCGTTTTTTCCTTAATCATTTTTTGTACAGCCTCAAGTGTCAAGCTTTCTACATCAAATGTTTTAGGCAATTCAATTTTAAACTTACCTTTTACTATGTTAAACCTTCCCCAACGTGCTTTTTGAACAGAAATTCCTTCCTCATCCCATTGATGAATGTATTTGTCAATTTCTTTTTGTTTTTTGACTTCAATTAACTCTACGATATCATCGTGTGTTAAATTATCAAAATCGTATTTTTTATTTACGTTGATAAACATTCCGTTCCACTTGATAAAAGGACCAAATCTTCCAACACCTTTTTGTACTGGTAAATTTTCGTACTCATCAATTGGAGCATCCGCTTGTTGTTTTTCTTTAATAAGCTCAATTGCTCTTTCTAAATTAACTGAACCAATATCTTCTCCTTTAGGGATAGAAACAAACATGGCATCAAACTTAACGTAAGGGCCAAATCTTCCTTGAGAAACTACAATTTCGTGTCCTTCATATTCTCCAACTGTTTTTGGGAATTTGAATAGCTCTAAAGCTGCATCAAGTTCTATGTTTCCTATTGTTTGTGTTCCTTGTAAGCTTGCAAATTTAGCTCCTTCTTCGTCATCTGTTTTTCCAATTTGTACCATTGGTCCAAATTTTCCTAAACGAACAATTACTTCTCTTCCTGATTCTGGATCGTTTCCTAAAATTCTTTCTCCGCTTGCTCTTTCTGCGTTTTCTAATGTATCTTCAATTCTGGCATGAAAAGGAGTGTAAAACTCTCCAATCATATCATTCCATTTTTTCTGACCATTAGCAACTTCATCAAATTGCTCCTCTACTTTTGCTGTAAAGCTATAGTCTAAAACTCTATCAAAATGTTCTACTAAAAAGTCTGTAACTACCATTCCGATATCGGTAGGGAACATTTTCTTTTTTTCGAAACCGTAATTTTCTTTTGCTGTAACATCAGAAATTTTATCATCCTTTAAGGTAAGTGTAATAAAATCTCTTTGATCACCATCTCTATCTTCTTTTACAACATAACCTCTTTTTTGAACTGTAGAAATTGTTGGTGCATAAGTAGATGGTCGTCCGATACCTAACTGCTCTAGTTTTTTTACTAAACTTGCTTCGGTATATCTTGCTGGGTGATGAGAATAACGTTCTGTTGCAGCAATTTCTTGCATGTTTAGTTTTTCTCCTACAGTTAAAGGAGGTAATATTCCTTCTTTTTCTGATGAGTTTTCATCATCTGTTCCTTCTAAATAAACTTTTAAGAAACCTTCAAAAATCAACACTTCACCTTTAGCAACAAAATTTTCTGTAGCGGTAGAGATGTTAATTTTAACTGTTGTTTTTTCTAATTTAGCATCACTCATTTGAGAAGCGATGGTTCTTTTCCAAATTAAATCGTACAAACGAGCTTGACCAGGATCACCAGTAAAGGTGTGGTTTTGCATATATGTAGGACGAATGGCCTCGTGAGCTTCTTGTGCACCTTTAGATTTGGTAGAATATTTTCTTATTTGAGAATACTCAGCACCATAAGAAGCTGTAATTTCTTTTTTTGCTGCTCCAATAGCATCATTAGATAGATTTACCGAATCAGTTCTCATATAGGTAATTTGCCCTGCTTCGTATAAGCGTTGAGCAACCGTCATGGTTTGAGATACAGAAAAACCTAATTTTCTACTTGCTTCTTGTTGTAAGGTAGAAGTAGTAAAAGGTGCTGCAGGTGATTTTTTTGCAGGTTTTGTTTCTAAATTATCTATAGTAAAATCTGCTGTTTTACATTTTTGTAAAAAGCTTTCTGCTTCTGCTTTTGTTTTAAAACGTTGTGGTAATTCTGCTTTTAAAATAGCATTATTACTTACCACAAAATTGGCAACTACTTTATAAGAAGAAATATATTCGAAATCGATAATTTCTCTTTCGCGCTCAACAATTAAACGTACAGCAACTGATTGTACACGACCAGCAGATAAAGATGGTTTTACTTTTTTCCATAAAACAGGAGAAAGTTCGTAACCTACTAATCGATCTAAAACTCTACGAGCTTGTTGTGCATCAACTAAATCTTTATTTATTTTTCTTGGATTTTTTACTGCATTGGTAATCGCAGTTTTAGTAATCTCATGAAATACAATACGTTTTGTTTTTTCTTCCTTAAGATTTAAGGCTTCTAACAAATGCCAAGATATGGCTTCTCCCTCGCGATCCTCATCACTTGCTAACCAAACCATTTCGGCAGATTTAGCTAGCTTTTTAAGTTCAGCTACTATTTTCTTTTTATCATCTGAAATAACATATTCAGGTTCAAAATTATTTTCTATATCAATAGATATGTTGTTTCCTGGAAGGTCTCTGATGTGACCAAAACTTGATTTTACTGTAAAATCTTTACCAAGAATTTTTTCTATGGTTTTTGCTTTTGCTGGTGACTCAACAATTACTAGATTCTTCGCCATTCATTTAAGGGTTTAAGAATTGTCTCGAACTTCATATTCAAGATTATTTTTTTGCAAAGAAATGAAATAAAAAGGGGATTTTCCTAATTTGATTTGATTTGTGTCTTATTATATTATAAAATGGTATGTTTTTTTGAGGAATAAAATTGTTTTTTAACGAAGTAGAATAACTACAATTAGAGTGATTATGCGAGTGTTTTGCGTTAGGGATAGTAGCGACATCCTTTTTTAACTGCATTTCGAAGCTTTTTCTTTTGCAAAACGTGCTCAAGAACAGTTAAAAAAGATATAGCGAATAGCCCGTTTAAACGCCCCAATAAAAAAAGGCTTACCGCGTCTAGATTCCTGCCTGCGCAGGAAAGGAGTAAGATTCTGGTTTATTGTTTTTTCTGTCATTTTGTCATAAGAGGTAAAAAAGTATTAATTTTGCTCAGACAATGTCTGGTAATAATTAGTGAGAAATCCGAAAATAGAAAGATGAAAACAGGGAATAAAGTGATTGATGAGGCTGCACAAGGTACGGCTACCGAGTTAAAGGTGAAAAGTAATGGAGATAGAAAGGTTTATATTGAGAGCTACGGTTGTCAGATGAATTTTTCGGATAGTGAGATTGTGGCTTCGATATTGGCTAAGGAAGGATTTGATACAACAAAAAACTTAGAGGAAGCAGATGTTGTTTTTGTAAATACGTGTTCTATTAGAGAGAAAGCAGAACAAACAGTTAGAAATAGATTACGTTCTTTTCAGAAGGCGAAGAAAGATAAGCCTGAATTAATTATTGGGGTTTTGGGTTGTATGGCAGAGCGTATTAAGGAGAAATTTTTAGAGGAAGAACAATTGGTAGATATTGTTGTTGGGCCTGATGCTTATCGTGATTTGCCGAACTTGGTAAAACAAGTGGATAGCGGTAAAAAAGCGGTTAATGTAATTTTATCTAAAGAGGAAACGTATGCTGATATTAGTCCGGTAAGGTTATTAAGTAATGGTGTTTCGGCATTTATTTCTATTACTCGTGGGTGTGATAATATGTGTACGTTTTGTGTGGTTCCTTTTACTAGAGGGAGAGAGAGAAGTAGAAGCCCAGAAACGATTTTAAAGGAAGCTAGAGAATTGTTTGCTAAAGGATATAAAGAGGTTACTTTATTAGGTCAGAATGTAGATTCTTACTTATGGTATGGTAAGGAAGGATTGAAAAAAGATTTTAATAAATTATCGGAAGAGGAGAAAGCTGAAAGTATGAATTTTACGCAGCTGATGGAGGCTGTTGCTTTGATTGACCCTAAATTACGAGTTCGTTTTGCAACCTCTCATCCTAAAGATATTACGGATGAGTTTTTGGAAATGATGGCAAAACATGAAAACATTTGTAGGTACATCCATTTACCATTTCAGAGTGGAAGCTCTCGTGTGTTAGAATTGATGAATAGAGGTTATTCTCGCGAATGGTATATGGGAAGAATTGACAAGATTAAAGAGGTAATGCCTGATTGTGCTATTTCGGCAGATATTATTGCAGGATTTTGTACAGAAACAGAAGAAGACCATAAAGAAACATTATCTATGATGGATTATGTGCGTTATGACTTTTCTTATATGTTTAAATATTCTGAACGACCAAATACATTGGCTCAAAAGAAATTAACGGATGATGTTAGTGAGGCAGATAAGAGTAAAAGGTTGACGGAGATTGTTGCTTTACAAAGAGAGCATTCTACAATTATTAATAGAGCTTATGTTGGTCAAACGTTTGAAGTTTTGGTAGAAAAACCATCTAAACGAAATGATCAGGAATTAGCAGGAAGAACTTCACAAAACACGGTGGTAGTGTTTCCTAAAGAAAATTATAAATTGGGTGATTATGTAAAAGTATTGGTACATGATTCTACTGGAGGAACGCTGATTGGGAAAGCCTTAGAGAATCAAGATGACAAGAATTAAGACAAAAAGAGAATAAAGGGATAAGATAAAAAATGAATCATCATAATTTTAAAAAGTTAAAAATTTGGGAAAGGTCAATGAAGTTGACAAACCTTACATTTGATTATTGTAAAGAAATTCCAAAAGATGAGCGATATAATTTAATTGACCAGATAAATAGATGTTCTTGCTCAATTCCTTCTAATATTGCTGAAGGATCTGGAAAAAGGAGTAAGCTTCAATTTGGTGAGTATTTATCTATTTCTATAAGTTCATCTTACGAATTAGAAACTCAGTTACTAATTTGTCAAATGAGAATTTATGGTGACCAAGATGAATTAAATATCATTTTAAAGGAGTTAGAGGAAATTCAAAAAATGATTTTTTCATTTAGAAATAAAGTCTTGAATCTTGCTTCTTAACTCTCTTAACGAATAACAACTATGGATAAACAACAAATAAAACAGCGTTTTGGAATTATTGGGGCTTCCCCAGTGTTGGATAGAGCGATAGAGATTGCTGCTCAGGTAGCATTAACAGATTTGTCTGTTTTGATAAGTGGTGAAAGTGGAGTAGGTAAAGAGGTAATGCCACAAATTATTCATCAACTAAGTGGACGAAAGCACAATAAATACATTGCCGTAAATTGTGGAGCAATACCTGAAGGAACAATTGATTCAGAACTTTTTGGTCACGAAAAAGGAGCTTTTACAGGGGCTTACGATTCTCGTAAAGGTTATTTTGAAGTTGCAGATGGTGGAACTATTTTTTTAGATGAGATTGGTGAGTTGCCGATGGCAACACAATCCCGATTGTTACGAATATTAGAATCTGGAGAATTTATTAAAGTAGGTTCTTCTAAAGTACTAAAAACTGACGTTAGAATTGTTGCTGCAAGTAATGTAAACATCCCACAAGCTATAAAAAAGAATAAGTTTAGAGAAGATTTATATTACCGTTTAAATACAGTGCCCATTCATTTGCCTGCTTTACGAGAACGTAAAGAAGATATTCATTTATTGTTTAGAAAATTTGCTGCAGATTTTGCTGCTAAATATAGAATGCCAGCCGTAAGGTTAGTTCCTGATGCTGTAGAAATATTAATCAATTACACTTGGCCAGGAAATATTAGACAGCTTAAAAATGTAGCGGAACAGGTTTCTGTTATCGAAAAAAATAGAGAAATTTCGCGTGAAATATTAGCAACTTATTTGCCTAATATTAATGGAGATAGCAATTTGCCTACTCTTTATAAAAGCGAAGCAGATAGTGATTTATCGGAAAGAGATATTTTATATAAAGTATTGTTTGATTTAAAAGATGATGTTTCGGAGTTAAAAAGGGTTTTGTTTGGTTTGATGCAAAATGATAATAACACATCAGAAAACGCGAATACTGCTTTGATGCAAAGTGTTAAAAACTTGTATAATAAACCAGCAGTTGCTCCTACAGAAGAACCAAAAGTATATCAACCTCAGATTATACCTGTAGAAAGTGTTTCAAATAATGTGCCGCCAGTAGAGGTTGTTGAGGAATCGTTATCTTTAGCGGATAAAGAAAAAGAATTGATAATTAAAGCCCTTTATAAATATAGTGGTAAACGTAAAAAAGCTGCTGATGAATTAGGAATTTCTGAACGTACTTTGTACCGTAAAATTAAAGAGTATTCTATTGAAAGTTAAAACAGCCTTGAAGTTGGCCGTTTTCAAAAAAATAAGATGAAAGAAAAAATATTGATAATAATTACCATTTTTGCTTTAGGAATATTGAATTCTTGTAAGCCTAGTTATTCTTTTACGGGAGCTTCAATTCCTGAGGATGTGAAAACAGTGTCTGTACAAACCTTTCAGAATTTTGCTCCATTGGCGAACGTAAATTTAACGCAAACATTTTCTGAAGCGCTGAAAAATAAATTTATCTCACAAACCAATTTAGATTTAGTAGCCGATGATGGAGATTTACAATTTGATGGTTCGATAACGGATTACCGTATAATCCCAGTAGCAATACAAGGAAATGAAACGGCAGCATTAAACCGCCTAACAATTACTGTTAAAGTAAAGTTTGAGAATTTAAAAGATGAAGAACAAAATTTTGAATCTTCGTTTACACGTTATGCAGATTTTGATAGTAGTAAAAACTTAGCAGAAGTTGAAGATTTGCTAATTAGAGATATTAATGACCAATTAACACAAGATATTTTTAATAAAGCGGTGAGTAATTGGTAAAACTAATTTTGCAAATTAGTTAATTTGAAGCTGTGCAAATTAAAATTATAAATAAAGTAGAAAGTGCAAACAACAAATTTTATAAAATATATAGAAAATTCTAAAGCAGTTGCAGGAGCTGCTAAAGGTGAGGTAGAATCACTTTTAAAAGAATTTCCATATTGCCAAACAGGGCAAATGATGTTGGCTATACAATTAAATAGTAACAACAGTATTTTATTTGAACAACAATTAAAAAAAGCTGCAGCTTATTGTACGGATAGAAACCAATTGTTTGTACATCTTCATCCTGAAAAAGAAGTTGAAAAAATTGTTGAACCAAAACAAGAAAAGCCTCTTGCTGAAAAAGTTAACGTACCGGTAGAAAAACCTAAACCAGTTGTTGAAACTGTAAAAGTTGAAGAGCCAAAGGTAGAAAAACCTGTTGTAACTGAAATAAAAGCAGCAGAGAAGAAAGAAGAGCTAACTATTAAACCTGTTAAAGAATTAGATAGCTTAGAAAGAGAGTATTTTTCGGCAGCAGTTAGTAGTACTATTTTGTTAGAAGCCAATGAGCTTGCTCAAGAACTTCCTACAACATCAAAAAAAGAAGAGGTTCAAGAAACAACTGAAGTTTCTCTTTTTGATGAGGACAAAGGACACTCATTTACCTCTTGGTTACAACATTACAATAATGATGAAGTTGTTGAGGAAAAAGAAAAGAAAAAAGAAGTTATCTCTAGCTCTAAACAAGACTTAATTAACAAGTTTATTCAAGAAGATCCTAAAATACAGCCCAAAAAGACTGAATTTTACTCTCCAACCAATATGGCAAGGTTAAGTGTTGTGGACGATTCAGATATTGTTAGTGAAACCTTAGCCCTTATCTACGTTGATCAGGGCGATTATCGGAAGGCAATTAATGCATATAAAAAATTAAGTTTGAAAAATCCAGAAAAAAGGAGTTATTTTGCAACCCAGATTAAAATTTTGAACCAAAAAATAAAATAATGTTTACACTTATCACCATATTAGTAATTATCGTTTGTGTTTTATTACTATTAATTGTATTAATTCAAAACCCTAAAGGGGGATTAGATTCAGCATTTTCATCAAACAACCAAGTAATGGGAGTTAGAAAAACAGCTGATTTTTTAGAAAAAGCTACTTGGACAATGGGAATTGCTTTAGTAGTATTAAGTATTGCTTCGGCAGCTGTTAACCCAACAAATACTGCTGGTGATGATACAGAACAACAACAATCTAAAATGCAAGAACAAGTAGATGATGCGGCATTAGCTGCTCCAGCATTTACAAATGATGCTCCTGCCCCACCAAATGCTGTTGCACCAGAAGAAGAGTCTGAAGAAAAGAAATAAAAAACTAAGACATATAAAGATGTTAAAATGTCAGTTAAGCAATTTGGTTTAACTGACATTTTTTTTGCAAACTGAAATCTTGTCGTAAAAAATGCATTGGCACAAATTATGACTACATCAAATCACAACTAAAAAAGAATAACTTAAAAAATATAAATTATGGGAATTAATATTAAACCATTAGCAGACAGAGTAATTATTGAAGCTGCTGCTGCAGAAGAAAAAACAGCTGGAGGAATTATTATTCCTGATACTGCAAAAGAAAAACCACAAAGAGGGAAAGTTGTTGCTGTAGGTAACGGAAAACCTGATGAACCAATGACTGTAAAAGAAGGTGATATGGTTTTGTATGGTAAATATGCAGGAACAGAAGTTACTGTTGAAGGTACTGATTATTTAATTATGCGTGAAGCAGATATTTTTGCAATCGTATAATAAGGCAATAGTAAAAAGCCATTAGTGAATAGCTTTTTACTAGTGGCATTTAAAATATAAACTTGTGGCTACTGGTTAGTCACTAACAACAAAACAAAGATGGCAAAAGAAATAAAATTTAAAATAGAAGCTCGTGATGGTTTAAAAGCTGGAGTTGATAAATTAGCTAACGCTGTAAAAGTTACATTAGGACCAAAAGGAAGAAATGTAATTATTGACAAAAAATTTGGTGCACCACACGTAACTAAAGATGGTGTAACTGTTGCAAAAGAAATTGAGTTAAAAGATCCTATAGAAAATATGGGTGCTCAAATGGTAAAAGAGGTAGCAAGTAAAACTGCTGATGATGCTGGTGATGGAACAACTACTGCAACAATTTTAGCTCAAGCAATTGTAACTGCTGGGTTAAAGAATGTTGCTGCGGGTGCAAATCCAATGGATTTAAAAAGAGGTATTGATAAAGCTGTGATAGCTGTTACTGCTGAATTGAAAAACATTTCTCAAGAAGTTGGAAATGATAACGAAAAAATTAAGCAAGTAGCAACCGTTTCTGCGAATAATGACGAAGCTATTGGAGCTTTAATTGCGCAAGCAATGGAAAAAGTAAAAACAGAAGGTGTTATTACTGTTGAAGAAGCAAAAGGAACTGAAACAACTGTTGATGTTGTAGAAGGAATGCAATTTGATAGAGGTTATTTATCTCCATATTTTGTTACCGATGCAGAAAAAATGTTGGTAGAAATGGAAAATCCTTACATCTTAATCTTTGATAAAAAGATTTCTAATATGAAGGATTTATTACCAATTCTTGAGCCTATTGCTCAGTCTGGTAAACCTTTACTAATTATTGCTGAAGATGTTGATGGTGAAGCATTGGCTACTTTAGTAGTAAACAAATTAAGAGGTGGATTAAAAATAGCTACTGTTAAAGCTCCTGGTTTTGGAGATAGAAGAAAAGCGATGTTAGAAGATATTTCTATTTTAACTGCTGGAACTTTAATTTCTGAAGAGCAAGGGTTTAAATTAGAAAACACTACGCTTGAAATGTTAGGAACTGCAGAAAAAATTACGATTGATAAGGATACTACTACTATCGTAAATGGAGCAGGATCTAAAGAAGACATCAACGGAAGAGTTGGTCAGATTAAAGCTCAAATAGAAACTACTACATCAGAATATGATAAAGAAAAATTGCAAGAACGTTTAGCTAAATTAGCTGGTGGTGTTGCTGTTCTTTATGTAGGAGCTGCTACTGAAGTAGAAATGAAAGAGAAAAAAGATAGAGTTGATGATGCATTATCTGCAACAAGAGCTGCTGTAGAAGAAGGGATTGTTCCTGGTGGTGGTGTTGCTTTAATTAGAGCAGAAAGTGTATTAGAAAACCTTAAAGGTGCTAATGATGATGAAACTACAGGTATTGCTATTGTTAGAAGAGCTATTGAAGAGCCATTAAGACAAATTATTACCAATGCTGGTGGTGAAGGAGCTGTTGTAGTAAACAAAATTAGAGAAGGAAAAGCTGATTTTGGATACAATGCAAGAACTGAAGAATATGCTAATATGTATGAAGCAGGAATTATCGATCCAACTAAAGTTACAAGAGTAGCATTAGAAAATGCAGCATCTATTGCAGCATTGCTTTTAACTACCGATTGTGTAATTACAGACGAAGCTGAAGAGGAAGGCGCAGGAATGCCTCCTATGGGTGGAATGGGCGGAGGAATGCCTGGTATGATGTAATTTCATCAATACAAATATTTAACTACAAAGCCTTTCCGTATGGAAAGGCTTTGTTATTTTTGATAAATGAATTTACACATACTTCAAAAAGTTGGGATATTAGGGCTTGTAATTGTTTTGTTGGTTGCAATTGCATTATTTTTTATGAATCATTTTAGAATTCACGTTTTGATGTTTTCATTGCCTTTTTGGTTATTTATTTTAATGGGTTATTTAATTAAAAAGCAAAACTTAGAAAAGAGTAGATGAAAGATTTACATATACTTCAAAAGATAGGGCTAATAGGAATGACTGTAATTACGCTAGTTAATGGTGTCTTTTATTTGCTGGGTCATTTTTCAGCTTATGGATTAACCTTGTTAATGCCTTTTGCTGTTGCTATTTTAATTGGCTATTCTGCAAATATGTCTAAAAGGAATTTAAAAAAATAGGACATAAAAAAAGTCTCAACTAAAAGGTGAGACTTTAAATTAATTTTTAAAAATCAAAGTTAGGATCTGCAGCCTTTTTGTACTTTTTCTTTTTAGGTTTAATCTTTTTTACAAACAGTACATTAATCAACTGATCTTCTTCAGTAAGAATAACAGTACTAATTCCGTTTACCACTTTAATTGGTTTAGCTTGATATCTGAAACGGTATTCTAATTTCTCAAAAGTACCATCTTCAAAAGTTAAGTACATATTTTTATAATCAATATTACCATCTTTAACGGTAACTTTTCCATAAAAACAATCGGCCATTGTTCCTTGTCTAAGTGTGATGATTACATTGTCATAAGTTCCATCTTCCACCTCAAAAGCTCCACGCTTTTCAAATACTGAGGCGTACTTATGGTAACAGGTTGCCCCCTCGTCACTTTGGGAAAATACAGTTGTAAAAATAACTGTTAAAATTAAAGTAGATAATAGTTTTTTCATAAGGTTAAATCTTTATTGGTTATAAAAATAGATATACTTTATTTATTATCTAAATTTGATTACTATTATTTTGTATTTTAATACAATCAAACAAAAATAAAGCATGAGTATAGAGCTAATTAAAAATAATTTTTCAGAAGCAAAACAACTATTAGACCAATTTACAGCTAATGAAGAAAACTTGAATAATATCGCTACTGCTGGAGCAATTTTGGTGACCTCTATTAATGCTGGAGGGAAAGTATTGTCTTGTGGTAACGGAGGTTCAATGTGTGATGCGATGCATTTTGCAGAAGAATTAACAGGAAGGTTTAGAGAGGATAGAAAAGCAATACCAGCAATAGCTATGTCTGATGCATCTCATATAAGTTGTGTAGGAAATGATTATGGTTATGACGCTATTTTTTCGAGGTATACTGAAGCTTTAGGAAATAAAGGAGATGTATTATTGGCAATAAGTACAAGTGGTAATTCTAAAAATGTTTTAAAAGCAGTTGAGGTTGCTCAATCAAAAGGAATGAAAGTTATTGCTTTAACAGGTAAATCTGGAGGAGAGTTGGCTAATCAATGCGATGTTGAAATTCGTGCGCCATACTCTAAATATGCAGATAGAGCTCAAGAAATTCACATTAAAGTGATACACTCTTTAATTCATTATGTAGAAGAAAATCTTTAAAATGGTAAGGAATCTGCTTGTTATAGGAGTTGTTTTGATGCTGATAACATCGTGTTCATTTTCTAAAAGCAGGATAAATAAAATTTACAAAATACAATCTACCAAGCAATACGATATGGTAATTATTCCTGGTTATCCTTTTAAAGATAAACAGTGGGATGATGTTATGAAGATAAGAGTTTATTGGGCGAAACATCTTTATGATGTTGGTGTTGCTAAAAACTTAATGTTTTCAGGGTCGGCAGTTTATTCTCCTTATTACGAAGCAAAAATTATGAAATTGTATGCTGAAAAATTAGGTATACCATCAGCACATCTTTTTACAGAAACTAAAGCTGAGCATAGTACAGAGAATTTATATTATTCATATCATAAAGCAAAAAAAATGGGATTTAAATCAATTGCTTTGGCAACAGATCCTTTTCAGGCAAGAATGATGAAAAAATTTATTCGTAAAAAAATGAGGAATGATATTGAGCAAATACCTATTGTTTTTGATACGCTTAAACTAATGACTTTAGAAAATCCAGCCATTAATTATATAGAAGCCTATGATTCTAATTTCGTATCGATAACAGATCGAGAATCTTTTTGGAAAAGATTAAGAGGTACAATGGGTGGGAATATTGATACAACAGCTTATAAATAAAATGTATGTTAGTAAAAACTTTTGGAAGTGCCGTTGTTGGAGTTGATGCAATTACAATAACAGTTGAAGTAAATGCAGATAGAGGCTTTAAATTTTTTATGGTTGGATTGCCAGATAATGCCGTAAAAGAAAGTCAGCACAGAATAGAATCTGCTTTAAAAAATGTAGGCTTAAAAATGCCTGGTAAAAAGTTGGTTATTAATATGGCTCCTGCCGATATTCGTAAAGAAGGTTCAGCTTATGATGTTACTATTGCAATTGGAATTTTAGCCGCTTCAGGACAAATGACTGATGCTAACATTAGTGATTATATTATTATGGGAGAACTTTCGTTAGATGGAAGTTTACAACCTATAAAAGGAGCGTTACCCATTGCTATCCAAGCAAAAAAAGAAGGTTTTAAAGGTTTTATTTTACCTCAAGAAAATGCTAAAGAAGCAGCCATTGTTGATGGATTAGATGTTTACGGGGTAAAAAATATTAAAGATGTTATTGATTTTTTTAATGGAGATAACAAACTTCAAACAACAGAAATAGATACACGGAAAGAATTTTACGCTAATTTAAGTAGTGTAGATTTTGATTTTGAGGATGTTAAAGGACAAGAAAATATTAAAAGAGCATTAGAGATTGCTGCTGCTGGAGGGCATAATGTAATTTTGATTGGACCACCAGGAGCAGGTAAAACGATGCTTGCAAAACGTTTACCAACAATTTTACCTCCGTTATCGCTAATGGAAGCGTTGGAAACAACAAAAATTCATTCTGTTGGAGGGAAACTATCTAAAGAAACTTCTTTAATTAGTGTTCGCCCATTTCGTGCTCCACATCATACTATTAGTGATGTCGCTCTTGTTGGTGGAGGAGGATTTCCTCAACCGGGAGAAATTTCTTTGGCACATAATGGAGTTTTGTTTTTAGATGAATTACCAGAGTTTAAACGTACTGTTTTAGAGGTGTTGAGGCAGCCTTTAGAGGATAGAAGAATCACTATTTCTAGGGCTAAATTTACGGTAGATTACCCTGCAAGTTTTATGATGGTAGCATCCATGAATCCGTGCCCTTGTGGTTATTATAATCACCCCGAAAAAGATTGTGTTTGTTCTCCTGGAGTAGTTCAAAAATATTTGAGTAAAATTTCTGGTCCATTATTAGATAGAATAGATTTACATGTTGAGGTTACGCCTGTTTCGTTTAGCGAGCTAAGTAACAAAGATATTGGAGAATCGAGTGATGATATCCGTAAACGTGTAATTGTAGCAAGAGAAATTCAAGAAAAGCGCTTTGAAAAAAATGAAGGAACGCATGCTAATGCTCAAATATCATCTAAAGTATTAAAAGAAATTTGCGAAATTGATCAAGCAGGAAGAGACTTACTTAAAAAAGCAATGGATAAATTGGGTTTATCTGCTAGAGCTTACGATCGTATTTTAAAAGTAGCTAGAACAATTGCTGATCTTGAAGGAACAGAAAATATACAAACCAACCATTTAGCAGAAGCCATTCAGTATAGAAGTTTGGATAGAGAAGGTTGGGCGGGATAGTTGTTTTTCTGAATCAACTTTTTATTTTAACGTTTTTATAAGGACTTAATGAATTCCCTAAGTTCATGTTTTATCTTCACTAAAAATAATAGTAATTTAGTCGCATGAGAAAAAGATCACTCATTTTACTATTAATTATAACTTTTTTTGTAAAAAAAGAGAGTTTATCTCAGTGTCCTTTGGGTGTTGGCATCGTCAGAAATCCAACTGGGGTTGTTTGTAGGGATGTTCCTGTTGATTATTCTGCAACACCTAGTGTAGGAGCAATAAATCCACAATATGTTTGGGTAGTTGATGGTGATACCGTTAGTAATGGAACTTCTATTATTAATTCTACACCAGGGGCTGTAATTGTTTATATGTTTGCCGATAATTGTCCTGACACTACTTTTAATCAAGTTCATCATCAAGTTGTTTATTTTGATATGGATTATGATGTTATTGTTGAAGAGTGTAATCAAACAGTTGCAGATGTTCAAATTAATGGTGTAAATAGTTTTGGAGGAACTCCTCCTTATACCTATGATTTATTATCTGGCGACCAAAACTTAGGCCAACAAACGTTATATGCTGATTTGCCTGTTAATAATTATCCTGTTTATGCAACAGAAGCTGGAGGCTGTACTGATACTACTTGGATATCAATGTCTGTTTTAGAATGCCCAAAACCTATACCCTCGCAAGTGTTAACTCCTAATGGGGATGGTTATAATGATAGTTGGACAATAGCCAATATAGATTTATACCCGAACAATGAAGTGTATATTTTTGATAGGTGGGGACAACGTGTTTATCACAAAAAAAAATATGATAATATTGATGGGTGGGATGGAAAATATGTTGGAGGAAACCTGCCTGTTTCCACTTATTTTTATGTGTTAGAAGTTACTCAAGAAAAGAGTGATGATTTTGTTTTAAAAGGAGCTGTTTCAATTTTTAAATAGATGAAAAATATTTTATCCATATTACTCCTAATAATTTCTGTTGCAGTTTCTGCTCAACAATCGCCACAGTATTCTCAATATTCTTTTAATAATTTTGGTTATAATCCGGCATTTGCTGGTACAACAAAATGTTTAGATTTTAGATTAGGGACAAGAATGCAGTGGGTGGGTTTTGAAGGTGCACCAAGAACAATGTTTGTTAGTGCTCATAAAAACTTTAAAGGAAAACATTATAGAGGTAAAGGATTTCATGCTGCAGGACTTTATGTTGAACAAGATCAGCTTCATTTAACTTCGCGTAATTATGTGAAATTAGCCTACGCATATCACATGAAAGCAACTAAAAAATTTATGATTAGTCTAGGAATATTTGCAGGAATACAGCAATATTCTGTAGATAATGTTTTTGGTAACACTAATGTAGATCCTGTTTTAGTTGCTGCTTCAGGCTCTAAAATAAGATATCCAGACATTATGCCTGGGGTGTTAATGTATAGTAAAAAAGCTTACTATAGTTTCTCTATTAACCAGTTGTATTTTAAAAATATTCAGTTAGGACAAGAAGCAACACAAGTTAATCAATATATTTTTGGAGCAGGACATAAATCTAACCTTGGCGATTGGACAATGTTTAAATCTTTTTTACTAAAATGGAATGTAATGGGGCCTCCTGCTATAGATTTGAATTTAGCTTGGATTTATCGAAGAAATATAAGTTTTGGTTTGGGATATAGAGTTGGAGAATCTGTTATTGCCAATGTGAGATTTAGAATGTTTAATGCTCTTGCTATTGGTTATGCTTTTGATTTTCCTTTAAATAAAATTTATGGAAGTTATGGGCACGAAATAATGCTTTCATTTAGTACTTGTGGTGCTGATGGAGGACTTGGTGGAGGAAAAGGAAAGCAAAAAGAATGTGCTGCTTATTACTAGTTTATTTAATCCAGGGCTCCCAATTATATTCTGCATACATTATTTTTGGAGTGGCGTTTTCTGATTTTAAGATATTATATTTCTGAAAAAATTGAATTAAACCATCTTTACCTCCAAAATCTCCGATATACCAATTAAATAATTTTGAAATTTTAAGCGTATTGTTTTCTTTTTTTACTTCCGAAAACAAAAAAGCTTTTGTAGCAATTTCTAATTGGTTGTCTAAATTTTCGGCTTCATAAAAGCGTATAGGTGGACAGCCTAAACCTCCACAGTTTAGTGCGAAATGTATCCTAGCATCAAGTTGTTGAACTCTTAATTGATAAAAACACTTTTTAATCAAAAGCTTACTTAAATAACCTTTGCTCCACCATATTTTAGATTTTCTTAAAATATCATGCTCAATTTCGTTTAGGCTAAAAGAGCAGTTTTTAAAATGAATAATTTTTTTACTAAAAAATAATTTTCTAGAAATAGGTTTTAAAATTACTTCAGGATTTGGTTTTAAGTAGATGGTAGCGTAAGCGTTGTATAGATTAATCCAAAAAGCTTTTCTTTTATTATCCGTATCTAATTCTTTAGTTAATTCAGAAAGCGATAATTCGCTTACTTTATTAAGGTGTGGTGTAACACATTCCTCACATTTGGATAGTTTAAGTAGTTGTTGGGATATTTCTATCAAATTCATAAAACAAAGTTCCTCAATTGGGAAGAACTTTGCTGTCAGCCATTAGACAGTATCGCTATTGGTAAATCTATTTTTTTAAATACTTTAAAATATCAGGACCATAAGCAAGCAATTTTTCATCTAAAACTAAAGCAGGAATAATCATTAATGAAAACGGTAGCGAATAATCTTCTTCATCAATATTAATAGAAGAGATATTGATATTCTTTTCTTTAATAAATTGAGCTATTTTATTACAACTGCAACAATTATTTCCAACAAACAATATGTATGCTCCTCCTTTTTCCACTTTATTTTAAATTGTCAATATCTCTAATTAAAAACTGGTTACGTTTTAAGTGGATCAAGTTTTGCTCTTTTAATTCGTTTAAAATAGTAGTAACTGTTTGTCGAGATGTGGCAGTTAAGTTGGCTATATCTTGATGAGTTAAATTGTGTTTCACCAAAATTTCTTTACCAATAGCTTTCCCTTTTTCTTGACCCATATCTACTATAAAATCAATAATTCTTGTACGCGCATCTTTAAAAATTAAAGACTCTAACCTTCGTTCTGTTTTTTGTAATCTAAAGCCAATTAGCTTAGTAACTTTTAAACTTAAACCAGAATTTCCTTCCATCATTTGTTCCATATCGTTCATTCCCATAGCGCAAAGTGTAACATTGCTATCTAATGCCATAGCAAAATCCTTGCGTTTATCTTCGCCTATCAAACTCATTTCTCCAAAAATTTCTCCTGGGCCTAAAATTGCTTTAATAATTTCTTTGCCATCATCAGAATAAGAACCAATTTTTACTCTGCCTTTTTTTAAGAAAAAAATCGATGTAGAAGGATCGTCAGGAAAATAGATGTAATCATTTTTTTTCATCTGACTATCTCTTACTTTTTTAGCCATCTTCATTTTTTCCATGATAGATAACGCCTTTAAAAGGTTAAAGTTTTCGAGGTGCCATAATTTTGATTCTGCAGACATAAGCTTGTTTTTAAATTCACAACTAAGGTATGAATTTAATGCAAAGTAAGCTGTTTTTTAGATACTGTTTTGTCTTGTACGAGACGTTACCTATCTCTTCCTTTTTTTAGCAAAACTGTTTGGTTTTTGCCGTTTTTTCTACCTTTAAATAGAGGAGGTATTTCTAACTAATATTTTAGCTATATTTGTTTTATCAGTCATTAAAAATAAGATACTATGAAATTTTCAATTGCCATTTTAGGAACATGTTTGTTTTTCATATCATGTAGTAACTCTAATCAAAATAAGGATATCAGTAAAATTATAGAAGAAGTACAGTTAGAAGATACTAGTATTTCTGTAGGGTCTCCTTGTGAACTTGTTTCTACTGATGACATTGCTGCTATATGTAATGTTGCTGCGGAGTTTCAAATTGATCAAAAAGATAAACAATACACTTACCCAACATGTGTTTTTAAGTGGAAAGATGGAGCTTTAAATACCATTAGAAAAGTTGGTAGTAATGATATTACAGTTGAAAGAGAAAATGAGTTGATGATTGTAATGGTTGGTATTGCTAGTGAGGCTATGTTTAAGCAATCTACATCAATTTATAAAGAATCAAGAACTATTGATGGTATTGGTGAAATGGCAATTTGGGACAATAAAATGCAACAATTATCTTTTATTGGTAAAGGCCAAATGTTTCATGTAAATGTTAAAGCAGTGATAGAAAAAGATGCTAATTTAGAGATTGCTAAAAAAATTGCCGAGTTATTAATAAGTAAGATTTAACTAACTAAGAATATAATGTTTGGTTATTTTGGTGCGAGTTGAAAATAATTACTTCTTCCTTTTCTTTTTTGGAAATGCACTTAATTTCTGAAGCAATTCTGGACGTTTAGCTTTGGTAAGTACATTTCTTATCCATTGTTGATTTTCCTTTTTATACCAAAAGAAAAAACGGTGCTGGTCTTGTTTGTCCTGCTTAGTTTTAGGAGTGTAAGTTGGTTTTAAGGTATAAGGATGATAGCCCGAGTAATAAATAACGGTAGCCACTGTCATTGGTGTTGGCGTAAAATCATTTACTTGTTCTAATTGGAAACCCATATCTTTTGTTTCGGCAGCTAAATTTGCCATATCCTCTAGCTCACAAGCTGGGTGACTAGAAATAAAATAAGGGATTAGTTGTTGGTTAAGGTTAAATTTTTTGTTAATTCTATCAAAGGTATTTTTAAAAACATGGAAATTCTTAAACGAAGGTTTCCTCATTAACTTTAGTACCGGTTCGGAAGTGTGCTCTGGAGCCACTTTTAATCTTCCAGAAACATGATTACGCAATACATTTTCGGTGTAATCTTCTAAATCTTTAGGGTCAGCCTTTTTGTTAAATTCAGGAACCAACAAATCATAACGAATACCACTACTTATATGTGCTTTTTTAACTTTAGGATGTGCCGCAACACTTTTATAAATATCTGTTAAAGGTTTGTGCGAAGTATCTAGGTTACTACAAATTACTGGCGAAATACACGATGGAGCTTGGCACTTATCACAAATGGATTGGATTTTACCTTTCATTTTATACATGTTTGCCGAAGGACCTCCTAAATCACTTAAATACCCTTTAAAATCATCCATATTTGCTACGATATCTACTTCTTTTAAAATAGATTCTTTAGATCGGCTAGCAATAAATTTTCCTTGGTGAGCTGATATTGTACAAAAGCTACATCCTCCAAAACAACCTCTATGCATGTTGATAGAAAATTTAATCATCTCAAAAGCAGGAATTGGTCCTCTTTTAGCATATTTAGGATGAGGTAATCTGGTATAAGGTAAATCAAAAGAAGCGTCAATTTCTTTTTCTGTCATAGTAGGAAAAGGAGGGTTAATAACTAAATTATTATCTCCAATTCGTTGTATCAGTCGATCTGCAAAAACTTTATTAGACTCTTGCTCTACAAATTTAAAATTAGCGGCAAAAGCTTTTTTGTCTTTTAAACAAACATCATGAGAAGAAAGCTCTTTGTCTTTCCAGTTTTTATTTTTAGGTAAAGCTTGCCATTCAGGAAGCATTACTGCTGTTTGCTTAATGGTGGTAATCGAATTAAAAGGAACTCCTTTTTTTAAGAGTGTAATTAATTCTCTTAAAGGCTGTTCTCCCATACCATAAACCAATAAATCAGCTTTAGATGTTTCTAAAATACTTGGTCTTAATTCATCACTCCAATAATCGTAGTGGGTTACTCTTCGTAATGAAGCTTCAATTCCTCCAATTACTAAAGGAACATCAGGGTAGATGTCTTTTAAAATTTTAGAATAAACTGAAGTAGCATAATCAGGTCTAAAACCTTTTAACCCTCCAGGGGTGTATGCATCTTCAGAACGCATTCTTTTACTGGCGGTGTAATTACTAATCATTGGATCCATACATCCGCCAGTAACGGCAAAAAACAACTTAGGGACTCCCAATTTCTTGAAGTCCCTTAAATCGTCTTTCCAGTTGGGTTGAGGAACAATTGCTATTCTCAATCCCATGCTCTCAATAATTCTGCCTACTACTGCGCCTCCAAAGGCCGGGTGATCTACGTATGCATCTCCACTAAAGAGAATTACATCGAGATCGTCCCATCCCTTTCTTTCAACTTCTTTTTTAGTTGTTGGAAGCCAATCTGTTATGTGTCTTTGTTGTTGCATGAGCAATGCAAAGATATACAAAGATTCGACTGTTGGTTACTTAGATGCCAACTCGTTTACAACAGATTGAATTGTTAAGGCTAAATTGTTAGTGTCTTCCGCGTCAATACGCTCATCTGTGATCTGCGCCATAATAAACACATCATAAATTTCACTTTCGATAAATTGCTTACGTGCAGCAATTACATCTTCAAAATTTTCATATCTCCCAATAGAATAAAGGTTTTCGTCAACACTTATTTCTATTACTTGTTCGTTATCAATTTCTTCTAAAATCATATCTACAGTTTCTACAGATGCAATTGGAATTGCTAAAGAATAATAATGTTTTAAACCTGATTGTTGTACTTGCAATAAGTAATTTACTTCTTTAGTAGTAATGTTTTTTGGAGTTCTTTTTGCCGACACTCTTTCTTGGATAATATCATTTTTAAATTGTAATGAAATTGCTTCAGAAACAGGTATTTGATTATGGTTGTTATAAGCTAATATGTTTACGCCTGTACATCCTGCATTTTCTAAGTTGTTTTTTACAGTGCTCACTGCGTCATAATTCGTGTATTTTCCAAATTGATATTCAAAATTTCCTGCTGTCATTACCTTTCTTAAGTAAGGATATTCGGATACAATAGTTCTTGATATTTGCATGTCTGCACTTTTTACAACTAATTGATAAACAATACCTTCTGGTAGTGTTGAGTTGTTTGCGTTTACATTAAAGTTTATGAATAAAAATGTGATAATTGCTGAGTATGTATATATAGTTTTCATGGGTCGTAAGTTTTAGTTTGTATATAGTTTTTTTGCCTTAAATCTTCCTGATAGTTGTCAGGAAATTTTACTTTTAATGCGTTCCGAAGAACAAATAAATCAAACATGTTTGGAGCTCTGTATAATGATACTTTGTTGAATTTAAAAAAGTTGCAATTATTTTGTTTTTTAGACCAATTACAGTTTTATATCGATGAGTAATCGTATTATTGCAGAATAATATTCTTTTCAAATGGTAATTAACAATATTTAAAGTCTATCATTATGAGTGGTTCGAAATTAAAAGGACATAATTGCCTTTTTTTAGGGGAAACTCATTTTTTTTAAAGATTTATCGGCAATAAATAGATTAGATATTCAAAAAACAAGTTGGTACTTTTATCGAATGAACAAAAATCAATCATTTTTTACCGCAGTAAATTTACCTAAAACAACCGTAAAAATTAAGCACGAAGAATCTATTTTATTGATAGGATCTTGTTTTGCTGAGAATATTGCCGAAAAATTGACCCATCGTAAATTTAATGTTGTTAGTAATCCGTCTGGGATAATTTATAACCCTGTATCAATTACAACTTCTTTAAAAAGAGTTTTAACTCAAAAGCTGTATTCCGAATCAGATTTAATTGATTATAACGGAAAATGGTTAAGCTTTGATCACCACAGTTTTTTTTCTAACTCCAATAAAGAAGCTTGTTTAGCTCAAATAAACGAACAAATTACAGCAACAGCAATAAGTTTAAAATCAACCCAAACAATTTTTATCACTTTTGGTTCTGCTTGGGTTTACGAATATAAAGATATTGGTATTGTTGCTAACTGTCATAAAATTCCTCAAAAACAATTTACCAAACGTTTACTAAGTGTTAAGGAGATTTTATTGGCTTTTGATGTGATAAAAAAACAATTGACTGGTTTTAATGTAGTTTTTACTGTGAGTCCGGTAAGACATGTTAGGGATGGTTTACACGAAAACAATTTGAGCAAATCCACCTTGCATTTAGCAATAAATAACTTGGTAGAACAAAATAAGAACTATCATTATTTTCCTGCTTACGAAATGATTGTTGATGAATTACGCGACTATCGTTTCTTTAAAGATGATTTAGTTCACCCCACATCGTTGGCAATAAATTATGTTTGGGATAAATTTGTTAGTACCTATTGTAATGCAAATACTAATGATTTAATTGATCAACTTGAAAAGATAAACAGCGCAATTAATCATAAACCATTTGACTTTAATAGTGAACCACATCAACAATTTATAAAAAAGCAAGTTGAATTAATGGATAAGCTTACCATACAATTTCCTTTTTTAGATTTTAAGGAAGAGAAGAAAGTGCTTAAGAAAGATTAAACTCTAATTGATCTTTAAAATTAAAGTTAGGCGTATAATCTTCTCCTTCAACAATTGCTTTTTTTAAATCCAATTCATTTTGTTGTTGCGTATAAAAGTTTCCTTTTTTGTGATGATATTTTGCTAAATATTCTTGTTCCGTTTGTCCAGGGGTGGGTACTAAAATTGCTTTTTTATTAAGTGTAGCCAAATCCATAATGCTACTGTAACCTGCTCGGCAAACTACCAATTTACTTTGTTGTATGTATTTGTGTAGCTCTTCTGTTTGGAGGTGGTTAAAAACCGTTAATTCTGAATTGTGCATTTCGGCTCCGCTCAATGAGCAATTCGGCAAGCCTCTCACAATAATAGCTTTTAAGTTATGTTTCTCTATCTGGTCTAAAATTAACTTTTCAAAAATAGAACGTTGTGGTTCAGGTCCTGATAAAATTGCGATGAGGTCGAAATTATAAGTTTGTTCTATTAAAGTATCCAAGGATGCAAGATTAGAAAACCGACTTAAAACACCAATAAATTGATGCCGATGATTAAAGGGTTTAAGGTGAGCTAAATCTCCTGATAAATTTTCTGAAGTTTCAGTATCTGGAATCCAACACCTATCAAAATTAGCTATCAGTTTTTCTATTTTATGATGAGCAATTGCTTTTCCAATAGGAACTTTAGGGTATAGTTGGTGAGTAATTAGTATTGATTTTACTTTTTTAGAATACAAGCCATAACGGTTGTCAGAAATAATAATATCAATGTTGTGTTTTTTGATAATATCATCAATTAATTCGTGCTCTTTTTTTATAAAATTATTAAACTTTAAGCTCTCGGTAAAGAGCTTAAAAAAGCTACCTTTTTCATCATAACTTACTTCGTACCCTGGAATAACAACATATTGTATGTTAGGGAATTCTTGCTGTAAAAATGCCAATGGATTTTTATCTGCACCAATAATCACCTTATAATTTAAGCGAAGTAACTTATTGATAATTGGAACACACCGAGTGGTATGTCCTAAACCCCAGTCTAGTGGGCAAATTAATATGGTTTGCGTTGGTTTCAACTTTTAAAGTGATAAAGATAGTATTCTTTTATTTTGAAGTAAAGTTAGCAATTACTAACTTTGGGTTAAAATTATAAATTATGAAAACTAAAACAATATTTTTAAGTGCTCTTTTTGCAGGTATAGCCATTAGTTTAATGTCTTACAACTATAAAGGAGAAACAAGTCAATATTCTATAACAGTAGAAGGTGAGTCGGAAGCAAAAAAACTATTTGATTCAAAATGTAAAATTTGCCATGTAACAACAAAACCGGCAGACATGAGTAAATTAGTTGCTCCACCAATTATGGGGGTAATGATGCATATTAAAAAAGGTGTAAAAGGAAAGGATGAAGCTGAAAAAAGGGAAAATGCAATTGCTTTTATGGTAGATTATGTAAGAAATCCATCTGCAGAAAAATCAATGTTAGAACCGATGGCATTAGAAAGATTTGGAGTAATGCCTTCTCAAAAATTAGCGGTAACTAAAAAAGAAGTAACATTAATTGCTAATTATTTATATGATAATTTTCCGCCAGCAGGTATGAATCATGGGAATATGCACAAAGGGAATAAAAAAGGATGTGGGTCTGGTTGTGGAGATGATTGCAAACATTAATTGTATAAATTTGAAGTTATGAAAAAGAAAATATTTTACGCATTAATTATAGTTGTAATAGCTATTCAGTTTTTTAGAATTGATAAAACCAATCCAACAGTTAATGTTGCTGATGATTTTATTGAAATTACTAAACCGTCTCAAGAAATTGCAGCAATGCTAAAATCTGCTTGTTATGATTGTCACTCTAACGAAAGTAATTACCCTTGGTACAGTAATATTGCTCCAATATCGTGGTGGGTTAAAGATCATATTAATGAAGGAAGAGAGGAATTAAATTTTTCTAAATGGAGTACTTATGAAGCAAAAAAGAAAGATCATAAATTAGAAGAAATTGTAGAAGAACTGGAGGAGGGAGAAATGCCTTTAAAACCATATCCTATTACACATAGTGAAGCGAGATTGTCTGATGCTCAAAAAGAACAGTTAATGGACTGGGTAAAAGCAACACGGAAAGCCGCAAAAACAAAAAAATCTAAACATACATTACACCTTAATGATGGTGAAAAATGGCAATCTGATGAAGCAACCAATTTATCTTTAGCTAAAATGATAGAAATTGCTAATCAAACAGTGGAAGGAAGTGATTTAGAAGCTTATAACAAAATAGGAGCTGATTTATCTAAAGAAATGAAAGCTTTATTTGGTGTATGTACTATGCAGGGAGCTTCTCATGATCAATTACACGTTTTTATTTTACCTTTAGTGGCAAAGTATCGTAAATTAGCAAATGCTGAATCTGAAACTAAAGCTATTGAGTTACAAAAAAATATTATCGATCACCTTAATAAATATCACACCTATTTTAAGTAAGATGAAAAAACTAATACTGCTTTTAATTGCTGCTCCATTTTTTGTTGTGGCACAAAACCCTTTGGCTATCCCTACAACATTAACAGGAACCAATATGATGTTAACACTTCAAGAAGGCACAACACAGTTTTTTCCGGGAACAATTACCAATACTATGGGGGCTAATGGTAGTTTGTTGGGGCCAACACTTATTTTACAAAAAGGAGATTTTTTAAATATGACAGTTGATAATCAATTGTCTGATACCACAACAATGCATTGGCATGGATTACATGTTGCACCTGAAGATGATGGAGGTCCACACAGTGTAATCCCTTCAAATACTACTTGGAATCCACAGTTTACAGTAATGGATAAAGCAGGTACTTATTGGTATCATCCACATTTACATATGCATACAGATGAGCACGTATCTAAAGGTATTGCAGGAATGATTTTAGTTAGAGATGCCGAAGAAGCAACCTTAAATTTACCATTAACTTACGGAGTAGATGAGTTTCCTTTGGTATTACAAACAAAAGGCTTTGATGCTAACAATCAAATTTTAGTGCATACCGAATCCGATTCTGTGGTGATGGTTAATGGAACAATTGATCCCGTAGTTGATTTTCCTGCTCAGGTAGTTCGTTTACGTGTTTTAAATGGCTCTTCTCAAAGAATATACGAAGTTGGATTTTCTGATAACCGATCTTTTAGCTTAATAGGAACTGATGGAGGTTTGTTAGCAGCTCCTGTTAATATTACAAGATACAGAATGGCTCCAGGGCAACGTGCCGATATTTTGGTTGATTTATCAAGCGATTTAGGTCAAAATATACAATTGATGAGTTATGCTTCTGAATTTTTTCCTGGAAATTATGGTTCTTACCAACCGAGCTTAAATGCTTCATTTACACCTTCGCTAGTTGGTTATTCAGACAATCCTTTAAATGGGGCTGATTTTCAGTTGTTAGCTATTAATGTGGTAGCACAAACAGCTAATCCAATTACTACAATACCTAGCACTTTAGCCAACTTTACACCTTTAACAGAAGGGATGGAAAATAAAACAAGAACATTACTTTTTAATTCTGTGGGCCCTATGGGAGATTTAAATGGACCTTACACCATTGGTGGAGCTTCTTTTGATATGGCAGTGATTAACGAGACCATTCCTTTAGATAATATTGAGGTTTGGTCTTTAACCAATCAAACACCAATTGCTCATCCATTTCACATCCATGATATTCAGTTTTTTATTTTAGATATTAGTGGAGACCCACCACCACCAGAATTAGAAGGGTTTAATGATGTTGTTCTTGTTCCTGCTGGAGGTAGAACGGTTCGTTTTATTGCAAAGTTTAACGATTTTGCTGATGATACTATACCATTTATGTATCACTGCCATATGTTAACCCATGAAGATATGGGAATGATGGGGCAGTTTATTGTTTCTGAAACTGTAGGGATAAACGATAATTATCAAGAGATTAAAAATCTAAGTATTTATCCTAATCCAACTCAAGGTAAAATAAGTATTGAAGGGCAAGGTTTAAAAGGAGTAAGTAGTATTGTATTTAGAAATACTAATGGAGCTTTAATTAAAGAGATCAATATCACTTCAACCTCTATATTAACGATAGATGTGCCAAATGAAAAAGGAATTTATTTGTTAGAAATTACAAATGACAAAGGCGAAAAAATGCTTCGTAAAATAGTGCGTTATTAAGTTGGATTTTGAGCCATGAATTATACTACTCGTCAAATAGAAATAATTAAAGCTGCTAGCGAATTGATTGGTGAAAAAGGCATCCAAAACCTTACCACAAAAAGGTTAGCTGCTAAAATGAATTTTTCTGAACCTGCACTTTACAGGCATTTTAAAGGTAAAACAGAAATTTTACTATCTCTACTATCCTACTATATTGATGAAATGAAAGAGGGATTAACGGAGGTGCTTAACGGAGAAGAGTCTGGTGCAGAGATGATTGATAAAGTGATAAGCTTTCAGTTCAATCATTTTTCTAAAAACCCTGCAATTGTTATGGTAATTTTTTCTGAGACAAGCTTTCAGTACGAACAAAAACTATCAGAAAAAGTACTAACGATTTTACACCAGAAAAAAGAATTGTTAAGTGAAATAATTGAGAAAGGGCAACAAGATCAGTCTATAAGAAATGATATTGAAAAAGAATACTTGTCGGATATTATTATGGGAAGCTTGCGTTTTACAATATTAAGATGGCGTTTAACTAATTTTTCGTTTGATTTAAATAATGAGGGAAAAATGTTATCAGAGACATTAAATAAACTATTGAATTAAATTCAATTTATTTTGAAATAATTGAAAGCTTTCTGCATTAGGCGGAAGGCTTTTTTTATTTTTGACAAAATTTTAATTATGGGTGGTAAAGGTAAATTACAAAAGTGGGCAGAGATGAAAACATTTAACAATGTTGTAGAACCCACCACAGCAGAAGTATTTAGAAAAGACCACCCCTTAAAAGGAAAATGGCGTACCCAAATTTTTAAGAATGATAATCCTATTGTTTTAGAATTAGGGTGTGGAAAAGGAGAATATACAGTGGGTATGGCAGATCACTTTCCTAACAAAAACTTTATTGGTGTAGATATTAAAGGAAATAGAATTTGGAGAGGTGCAAAAACAGCCTATGAAAATAAGATGAACAACGTTTATTTTATCCGAACACAAATAGATCATATTGTATCTTTTTTTGATAAAGATGAGGTGGATGAAATTTGGATTACTTTTCCTGATCCTCAACCAAAAGATAGACTAGAGCGAAAACGAATAACTTCTCCGATGTTTATTGATCGGTACAAAACATTTTTAAAGCCTGATGGAATCATTCATCTAAAAACAGATCACGAAGGATTTTTTCAATATACTTTAGATGAGGTAAAACGCTGTGATTTTAAATTATTAGAAAGTACTTTTGATTTATATGGAGAAGCGATAGAAAAGCTAGATCCTAAAACACAGGAGATTTTATCTATCAAAACATTTTATGAAACTTTATGGGCTGCAAAAGGCCACAGTATTCATTACTTGAAATTTCAGTTTTAGAGAATGAATTACTCTCGAGATACAACAGATTTTTTTGATTTGGTTTACCAAGTTTGTAGGGAGATACCAAAAGGGAAAGTAACTTCTTATGGTGCTATTGCTAAATATTTAGGTGCTGCACGTGGTGCACGAATGGTTGGTTGGGCAATGAATAATGCACATCAACAAAATCCTCCGGTACCAGCGCACCGAGTTGTAAATCGTATTGGACAACTAACAGGTAAAGTTCATTTTGGAAGCCCCAATGAGATGGAAATCTTACTTAACCAAGAAGGCATTGAAGTAAAAAATAATGGGGTGGTTGATTTTAAAACTTTTTTTTGGGATCCGAGTGTAGAATTAGCCCTATAATATTTCTGTTAGAGAAATTAAAAACCAAAACTAACTTGATTTAATGACTGATTTTCTAATCAGTCATTATGAGCTTGTTTTTCGTCCAACATATCTAAATAAACGTCTTCAACATGCTCTCGAGCCCATTGTGTTTTTCTTAAAAATCCGAGGCTTGATTTCATATTAGGGTTATACATAAAGCAGCGAATTTTAACACGGTCTGCCAAATATTCCCATCCATAATGAGTAACCAAACGTTCTAAAATTTCTTTTAATTTTACGCCATGTAATGGATTGCTGAGTTGCTCTTCTGTAGCTTGTTTTTTAATTTTCCTAGCAGGTCTTTCATTGTTAAGCTCCTCATTTGTTTTGGGCTTAAATACTGTATCCGACACCTTTTCTAATTGTTTTCCTTTATCAGTTTCTTCGTCTTTACTCTCCTTTTTTATGTCCATGGGGTAATGTTTTATTGGCTTGTATTTTTTTTAGTAACAATTATTGTTATGTACTTTTTTTTGTTAAAGGTTTAATAAGTCCCCGGAGGGTGGTTTAAATCAGGTTCATATGAGCCGAGGGAATAAAAAGGGTAAATTAATGTTTCACCTATTTTAAATGTAAATACTTGTGTGTGGGTTTCTGAACCTTGAGGTCCTCCTTGAAGTGTTATGTTTATCTCTTGTTTTCCTGCAGAAATGGGCGCGCGAACGTATGAAATAGTCCTTGGTATGGTTTGCCAATTTCGGGTGTCAGCACTTTCTGTTGCTGATCCTAAAACGCTTAATGCTGTTCCTAAAGATTCGTTGTCTTGACTTTTTCCAATTTCGTAAGCTGCAGCTTGTTTTAAAGCTACTCTAAGTAGTGATTTAGCAAACTCAGCATTCATTCGTTCACGCAACACTTTAAAAGAAATAGCATTGATATCTTCGGCTAATTGCAAAGGATACTCCTGTTGATTTGTTCTAATTACTGCATTTGTAAACAATGGTTTTCTCTCAACATATTTTGGAAAAACTACTTTAATCCAAGTTAAACCATTTAAATCAGTATCTCCAATATAAAAAGGAAATGTTAAGCCATATTGTTCACTAACAAAGTTAATCCATCCATTTCCAGTATATACAATCATAAAATTAAGGCCCCATTCTTCTTTTACTGGCCCCATACCGTTGTGCCATAAAACAATAATGTTTGCATCGGATAGAATTGGTGTATACTTAAAATTAAATTTCTTTTCAAAATCGGCCTGCTCTTCATACATTCCCGACAGATTAGCTGTTCTTAAAATGTCCTTTTTTAATTGCTCAGGGGGTGATATTGAAAAGTTTTTTAGGTAATCTGATTCATAAATTTTATAAGCATTTCTATAAGCAATAAAGGCATCATTGTAATTAGAATTAGCATCATAAATCAATCCCATTACCAAGTGCATATAGGCGTCTTGAGTATATTTTGATGTGCTCTTATATTTGTCACTTTGTTCTTGTAGCCTTAAGTTTAAACGTCTAACCTCGACTAAAGCATCTTCTTTATTATTTAATAGTAAATAATTAAGGGCTTTAAAATAATTGATGAGCAATATTTCATGATCTTCGCCACGATAAGTTCTTAAATTAGGATTTAATAAAAATGCAGAGGTTTCTTCTGTTCCTTTTTTACGGTCGTCTTCAATAAATAAATCTGCTTCTTCAAAAAAGGTGTTGCTTTTTTTAAAATCACCTTTTAAATGAGCTAACATTCCAGCATTTAAGTAGTACAAAAAGCGGAGTTTATTGTTTTCTAAATGAGATTTATGCTCTTCTAATAATTTTTCTGCAGCATCAAATTTTGAGCTAGCAATATCCTTATTAAACTCGTATGTTTTATTGTAAAATGATGGCGAAGTGCATGAAAATAAAACAATCGGTAAGATTAAAATAAAAAAGAATTTAAAAAAACTAGACATTCAATTAGTTTTTAATAAATTTTTTAATCTCTTTATCTCCAATCCACACCTTTTCAGTTGATTCTAAATCTATCAACTCTAAATTAGTTTTATAAGTCACAGTTTTTTTCTTCTTGTATTCATCAATCATAGAATTGATACTGCCAAACATTATAAAATCAGCACCTAACTCTTTAGCCATTGCTTTTCTTGTTTCTGGTGTGGCATTGCTTTGCTGACTTTGCTGTTCTTCTCTAATTTTGTTTCGTAAGTCTGCGTTTTCAACAACTCTAACTTTACCAGAGTTAATAAATGCGCGCTCTATGTCTTTAATAAAAGTTTCAGAAGAAATATGTTCTGATGTTTTATTGGTTATTTCGCCAATAATAACTACAGGAATTTTTCCGTTATGTGTCTCAGCAAAACGAGATAACCATGGATGACTTAATACATCACTAATCATTTCTTCCGCCACTTGTCTAGAGTCTGTATCATTCCATCTACCACTAATATCTGTTATTGTATTAGGGTCTATTCGGGTTACTTTTCTGTTGCCGCAGCTGGCTAAAAAAATAAGTGATAATGCGATGCTTAGTATCTTGTTGTTTTTCATGTAGATGAGATATTATTTAAATGTTATTTTTCCTCGTGGCCTGTTAGTCCGTTTCAAAATTAAAGTACTTTCATTTAATTTTACAATTTTGTATTTAGTAACAATCTTTTTACCTGTTTCTTCTTCTTGGTAAAAGAAATAAATATACCGACCGTCAAACCTCCAAGTGCCTTTACTATAGTCGTATTTATTATTTTTAAAACTATATTTTTTATCGATACTTATATTTAGTTCGTTTCCTAGCTCAAAGCCTAACTTTTTAGTAAGCCGTTTTTTACTTACTTCAGTGCATAGCCATTTTTTAGAAGCAAGTAAAGTTTCTGTTTTTAATGTTTTTTTTGGGGATATGTTTGATCCCGAGAGAAGGTTTCCTGTTAAAAAAAGCAATACAATACTCAGCGCAGTAATAATTCTTCTCATCTGTTTTAATTTTATCTGGTAGATATATTTATAATTAGTAGGCACAGTTTATCGCAAATATAGTAAACCTCCATTAAGTTGTGAGCTTTTTTACAGTTGATATTTATAGGGATTGTTTTTTTAGAATTTATAAAATGAAAACTTAAAATATCCATTTTTTCATAATCTAAATAAAAAATAAGAGGTTTCTGATAGCCTTATTTGTTATTGAAGTATACATTTACTCCCTATTTTGGATAGCTTTTGGAAGTGTTTAATATAAGCTCAATCTTGCTTAGTGGTAGTGGAAATGATACAGTAGCTAGCTTTATAGCTGCTCTAATATTGCCCATTCTGTCCAAGAGCCATCGTAAACGGATATCTCATTATTAAGCACCATTTGGTAAGCCATTAAAACAATACAAGCAGTAATTCCTGATCCACAACTAAAAACTAAAGGTAGTTTATTGTTTTTTAATTCATCAAAAATGATTTCTAATTCTTTTTTTGATTTAAAAACATTCTCATTCAATACTCCTTTAAACGGAATGTTAATGGATTTAGGAATGTTTCCACTTGCTAAACCTGCTCTTGGTTCTGGAGCAGTTCCATTAAAACGACCTTCAGAACGAGCATCAATAATTAAAAAGCCTTGAGTTTTTATATTGGATTTTATAAATTTATAATCCTTTACTTTTTCTGAATCTAATTGAGCTTTAAAATTGCCTTTTTTAAAAGTGGGTTTGTTAATTTTTTCTGTAGGATTCTCTTGATAAATCCACAATGGCAGCCCTCCATCTAAAACATAAATATGTTGAAATCCCATTGTTTTAAACATCCACCATACTCTAGGGCTATTATAAATTCCGATGTTATCGTAAACAACAATTATACTGTTTTGGTTTATACCTATCTGCTGACAAGCAATTTCAAAATCCTTTTCATTTAAAAGCGTATTAGGAAATTTACTGTTGGTATCGCTAAATTTATTTTTAATATCAAAAGCTATTGCTCCTTGTATCTGGGCATTTCCATTCTCACTTTTACTAGCATCTAAAATAATTAAATCAGGATGGTTGAGATTTTCTTTTAACCATTTTGGTGTTACTGTAAGTTGGTTCATTTTAGGTATTGATTTGTGCCAAAGTAATGAAGTTTTCTAGAAGATTCAAGTTGCAGTAGCTAGTCATATAATTAAATGCCTCACTGTTCGAAGCGAAAGCTCCTAATTTTAAATAAGTTGGGGTGATTTTCAAAATCTTTAGAGAAGTATCTATAAAATGATGGCATTAATTTATAACACAGTAATAAGACTTAAACTGTTTGTATCCAAACCACAAAATAAAGCTTTGTTGGTATTGTTTGTTTTAATCTGCTTGCAAAAAAATAAAAGTAAGATTCTACTGTGCAAAATAGTAGCTATTTAAGATTTTACAAGCATTTACTTTTTTATCCAAAAGAGCTTTTGGCATTTTAGGGTCACCATAGTAAAAATAATCATTGATACCATAAAAGAGACTATCAGGTTTAGCTTTATCAAATAGGTTATTCCCTAAAGAAAAGTACTTCTGATTAGAAAGTGAAATATTTATTAATGTAGGAAATATATCTTTATGAGAGCCATAACGATTTTCATTAATAACTAAATTTTCTTTATATTTTTCTGGAATTGATAAGAAGAAGGGAACAATGTGATTATCTTTCTCTTCCATTGATGAGTTGTGCAATGGAAATAAGGCATAACTGTTATGATCACCTGAAACTGCAACTATCGTATTTTCACCAAACTTTGAAGCTTTTAATTTGGTTAAGAACTTACCTAAACAATCATTTGCATATTGATAAGCTCTAAAATTAATTTCTGCAATATCTTTGTTCGCTATAAGCCGCGCTGAAAGACTATCCGAGATATTGATCGGGTATGGCTTGTAATCCGAAGGGAGCTCATAAGGAGTGTGATTAGTAGTGGACAAGGCAAAAATCATCTGTGGTTGATCATCGTTGAGTTGATTAAAAATGTCATCAAATAGATATTCATCGTAAACACCCCAGGTATTTGTTGTGGCTTTTGGATTTTTATTTATGATATTAGCTTTTCCGTAAGAGGTTTGGAAATATTGATTTGGGATGAAGTCTTGTAAATTCCTCCAACCTAATTTTCCTCCAGTAATGAAAGTGGTACTATGCCCTGCATTAAAATATGGAAATGCAACAGATGATTTAAAAGATTCAAAACGTCTATTTGTATTTGATAAAATTGGAATGTTTTTATTAATGATAATACTCTCTAAACTGTATATTGTTCCCTGAGTACTTGATAAGAAATTAGTAAATAAAACTCCATCTTCTAGATGTTCTTCAAGACTTCCAAGTAAATTTAATTTTTTAGAGTGATAATTTAAATAATATCCTCCAAAACTTTCCATTAGAATGAAAATTACGTTAGGTGGATCGTTCTCTAAAATGCTATCTTTTTCTGTTATTTCAAAAAAACTTTCTTTCGATTTATTTTGTGGGCCATAAAAATCGGCCAATACATCCTGAATATTTGAATAGCCTGAATTTCTTAAAACATCTATTTTGTATATAGGTTTAAGTGATTTATTTTTTTCTTCAATGGCTTTTTCCATCGTGTATAAGCCATTGAGTGTTAGGTTATTGATAAATCTATTGTTGGAGACGGTAGAGTCATCTATTTGCAAAGGAAAAATACCAACAGAACCTCTCAGTCCTAAAATAAATAAAGCGACAAGTAAGGTGACAAATGAGATATTAAATATAAGGTTCAATGACTTTGAGTATTCTTTTGGCGAAGAGTATATATAGAAAATCAATTTGTAGATAACAAAAGTGAAAAAAGCAATAACAAATAACAGTTTAATTACTGGATGGTCTAACCATATGGAAGACATTACAGCAGATGTATCGTCTTCTATAAATCCATATGCCAAAATGTTTATATGGGTTTGGAAGTAGGTGTAAAATTGCTGATCGATAAAGAGTATGAAAACGAGCAATGAAAGAATAATGATGCTGTATGCTTTAGAAAACTTTACTATGAATGTCCTAAGTTTTTCTTTTGGGATGAAATGGAGAAAATTAAGAAGGAAAATTAGAGTAAATGAATAGCATAAGATTTGAGTGTCAAATCGAATTCCTGTTAAAAAGGAAGATGTTAAGTCAAGTCCATAATTATAAAAAATGCCATCTTCCCCAAATCGAATTAAATATATTAATCGAAGAAATCCGAACAAAAATAAGCCAACTAAATAGACTTTAAAAAGGTTTATACTTTGTTTGATGAATGTACGCATAGATATATAATATGCAATATTAAGTTTAATATTTAAATTTCAGAATCAATTCTGAAGGGTAAGTTTGCGGATTATTGCTGGGGGTATAAATGTTTACAGATGCTAAACCTACTCTTAGTTTAGGAGTTTTAGTAAGAGGAATCAATTCTAATTTCTTCGCATACTTTTGTTTTTTGCTTCCATTTGTTTCTATAAAATTTCATTAGCTTAGCACTATATAAATTATTCAGTAACTAAGATTAAAAATGGGTGCTTTTCAAAGCAAAAAAAATACGATGTTAAAAAGAATAACATTGAGTTTAATAATAGTAATGTTGGGAGCTGTGTATTACTACAGCTTTAATGTTATTTACAAATCTAGTATGAATAGTTTGCTGAATCAGTAAGTTGAGGTGTCTAAAAACCAAGCAGATATTGTTTCAAGAATTTTGTCTGAACGGCTTAAAAAAAATGATAATAATGAAGAGATAATAACTGAGTTACAAAACAGTATAGAAAATAGTTCAACTGAAATATTTTTTATTATTTGATAATAAAAAGGGGAGAGGTATTGTTAATTAGAAAGGTAGAATAATGTTTGGCGTTAACTTAAAACATCATATAATCTTCCGGATTAATTGGAATACCATTGTACCATAGTTCAAAATGGAGGTGAGGTCCGGTAGACAGTTCTCCTGAATTACCTACAATAGCAATTACTTCACCTGCTTTTACATGGTCGCCAACCTCTTTGTGTAACACCGAGTTGTGTTTGTAAATAGAAATTAAATTATTAGCATGTTGCAATTGAATAACATAACCTGTTTTAGCAGTCCATTCGGCAAAAATTACGGTACCATCAAGTGTTGCCTTTATTGCTTCGTTTTTAGGGGCAACAACATCTAATCCAAAATGTTGTTTTTCCATATTAAAACGGTTGGTTACGGTTCCTTTTAAAGGTTTGAAAAAAGTGAAACTACTTATGTTACCTGGTGTACTTCCTGCAACACTAAAGAGGTTATATTTCTCTTCAGACTCTATCATATTTCTTAATACAGAATCTTCTTCAACTGGCGTGTTGGTTATTCCGCTGTAATTCGCAGTACTATCAATTACGGTTGTTTCATCATATTGTATTGGCTCACCTTGTATAATGTGTTTTAAATTATCGATGTACATATCTTTTTGAGCAATAGCAATAGATAAAGAGTCTAACTTTAAGGTGTTGGATATTCCTTGTTTTCGGATAGTAACATTGGCATATCCGGGTATAAATTCTCTTAATGGAGTAAAGGCAATGAGTAAAATAACCAGCGCTATTAATACTAAAGAGCTAATACCAATAGTTACAAAAACATTTAATTGAGATAGTCTCAAAGACATTTTCTCTTCAAAAGTATCTTCATTTAGTATTACTAAACGATACTTATGTTTAAGCTTTTGAAACTTTTTTGGTTTTTTTTGGAAGTAAGACATATCTATAAAATCATTACAAAAGTAACAATTCAAAAAATAACTACTATAAAAAACTCTAAAACCTAAAAGGTATAAGCATATTTTAAATTACAATAAGTATTTTAGCAGATTGTATAATAAAAAAGGGTTTTAAAAGTTAGATAACCGTTTGAAAAAGATATTTAATATATTCGTATTTGCAGTGCTTTTTGCCACTATTTTTGTTGGCTGTTCTCGAAAAAAGAACAGTTTTACAAGACGTGCATATCATAGTACAACCACTAGATACAATAGTTTTTTTAATGCTAGGGAAATTAAAAAGAAAAATGAACTAGCTCTTCGGGAATCTCATAAAGATGATTATTCGGAGATATTACCTTTGTTTATTTACCCATCAGAAAGTGAAGCCAAAGGGATGTATCCTGATATGGATGCTATTATTAGCAAGTGTTCTGAAGCAATTGATAGACATTCTATGTATATCAAAAAAAAGGAATACAACAGGTGGATTGCAGATTGTTATTTGTTGATGGGGCAAGCGCGTTTTTACAAACAAGAATATTATGTAGGAGAAGAGGTCTTTATTTACATCGCAAAAGCATATAAGAAAGATCCTTTACGTTTTGAAGCTATTATCTGGTTGGCAAGAACCTACATTGAAGTGGATGATATGGAGCAAGCAGAATCTTATTTAGATTTAATTGATCAAAGAGGATGCCCAAAAGAATATAACAGCGAATACAATGCTTTGTTTGCTGAATACTACATTAAAAAACACAATTATGATGATGCCATCATTAAACTAACTAAAGCTTTAGAAACTACACGAAAAAAACGTGATAGACGAAGGTTTACTTATGTGCTAGCTCAATTGTGGTTAAAGAAAAAAGAGTTTGGAAAAGCATCCGATTTATTTGCCAAAGTAATTAAGCTGAAACCTAAATATGATATGATGTTTCAAGCAAAAATTAATAGAGCATTATCTTATGATACAGGTGCTGAGGGGAATGATAAGATTAAGAAGATGTTGGTTAAAATGTCTAAAGACCACAAAAATGAAGAGTATTATGATCAGATTTTTTATGCATTAGCAGACATTGCTTTTAAAGATGGTGAAGAAGAGTTGGGGATAGATTATTTACATAAATCTGCAGCATCGAGTACAACAAATAGCAAACAGAAAGCATTAACGTATTTAAGATTGGGGCAGTATTATTATAGTAAACCATTATATGTGCCTGCACAAATGTATTACGATAGTTGTTTAGCTGTTTTGCCACAAGATTACAAAGATTTCGAGAAAATTTATGATAGAACGCAAGCGTTAAGTCGTTTGGTAGATAACATCACAACCGTAAATGTAGAGGATAGTTTGCAGCGAATGGCAACAGATGATGCCTACAGAAAAACTGCAATTAACAATTTAGTTCAAAAAGCGTTGGATGAAGAGAAATTGGCATTAAATGCAGCTTTAATGGGTGATGAGGATGATGGACCATCTAATAATACTCAATTATCTGCTGGGGGATGGTATTTTTATAATGCTAAAACATTAAGTTTTGGATATACAGACTTTAAAGCCAATTGGGGAAATATTAAGTTAGAAGATGATTGGAGGAGAAAAGATAAACAAAGTATTGCCACTTTTGATGAGGAAGAAGATGAGTCTGACACAACTGCTGTAGATAGTGTGGTAACTAACGAAAAAACTGATCCTGATTATTATTTGCAATTTATACCTGCTAATGCAGAAGAGATGGATGTTTCTACCAATAAAATTATTGAGGCGCTTTATGCATTAGGTAATATTTATCGAGAAGATTTTGAAGATTATCCTAATTCTATTCATTCTTTTGAAGAGCTTGTTGCTAGATATGATACCTGCAGATATAAATTACCATCGTGGTATAATTTATACCGTATCAGTTTGTTAACAGATGATGATGTGATGAAGGAGAAGTATAAAAGATTGATTTTAAATAATTATCCTGATAGCGAATATGCAAGAATTATACAAGATCCATCATATAATAAAGTAACAAGAGAAAATAGAAAACGAGTTGATAATTATTATAGTAGGGTTTACGAATTGTATTCTGATAGGTATTATAGTAAGGTGTTGGTAAGGTGTAATAAGGCCAAAACAATTTTTGCAGATAATCACATTCAAGATCAGTTTGACTTTTTAGCAGCTATGGCAATTGGGCATACTAGTCCGTTAGATACTTTTAAGGTGGCGTTAAAAACAGTAATTGTTAAACATCCTCAATCTAAAGTAAGTGTAGAAGCACAACGTATTTTAGATATGATTGCCGAGCAAGAAGCAACATCAATTACCAATGCAACAGCTGCACTTGTTCCTTATACTCATGTGGCATCTGATAATTTTATTTTTGTTGCTGTAATACCAGTATCAGATAAAAAGATTAATAATTATAAGATTAACTTTTCTGATTTTAATACAAAGTATTATAGCTCAGTGTCTTTTGAACCTATTAAAAGTATTTCGTTAAATGCTGATATTCAGATAATCACCATTAAAAAGTTTAAAGGAGATATGGCTGCAATCGATTATTACAAGTCTGTAGTTTTAAATAAAGATAATTTAAGTGTTATTAATGATAAAGGGTATCAGTATTTTTTAATTTCTAAAGATAATTTTGTTCTTTTTTATAAAGATAAAAATGTAGAAACTTATATGAAGTTTTTCAATAAGAACTTTGATGTAAAATAAAAAAGTTAAAAAACCGTATATTTGCAACGTAATTACAATAGTTACCAAATAGTATGTTTACAAAAAAATCATCTCAAATGGCAAAAAAAATGAACGAAGGAGAAAATCCTTCTATCAATATTATTAGAAAAGGAACAGCTATTAATGGAGATGTTACTTGTTCTGGTGACATCAGAATTGATGGGGCTTTAAATGGTACACTTATTTCTGAAGGAAAACTAGTAATTGGGCTAACAGGTGTAATTAAAGGTGAAGCTACTTGTAAAACTGCAGATATTTCAGGGAAAATTGAAGGGCAATTGGTTGTTAAAGAATTATTGCAACTTAAAGCAACTGCTAATATTTTAGGAGATATCAATACCAATAAACTATCTATCGAGCCTGGAGCTAATTTTAAAGGATCTTGTAATATGGGTTCAGTAGTAAAGGGAATCAATGACAATGACAAAAAAGAAACCCGAGAAAAAGCCGAGCAGTACGCTTAAAAATGTTGCTGTTCTTTCTGGAATGGCTGCACAAATGGGAGTTACTATATATTTAGGTGCTTACGTTGGTAAGTGGTTAGATGTAAAATATCCCGCAGATAAAAAATGGTTTACCATGATTTTTATACTTTTGGGTGTAGGAATTTCATTGTTTAGCGTTTTAAAACAGCTCAATAAGTTTAATGAAAAAAATAAATAACCCCGTAATTTCTTTCGTTTTAGTGTTAGTTGCTATCAATATTCTTGTAGCAGCAATACATTTTTCAGTATTGGATAAGCTAGACTTGCCTTTATTTGATAATAGGATAGTTTTAGCTTATATCGTTAATGTTTTTCACGCTATTGCAATGTTTGTGTTGCTTTATGCGCTAAGAGTTAAGCAAGAGCACAATCTTGGGTTTATTTATATGCTGGGTAGTTTGGTTAAGTTTGGATTGTTTTTTCTGTTGTTTTACCCACTTTATAAAACAAGTGGCGAAATTGAAACGGTTGAATTTGCAACTTTTTTCACACCTTATGGTTTCTGCTTATTTATCGAAACATTTTACTTGGTGAAGCTTTTAAATGCAGCAAAATAAAAACCTTGAAACGCTTTGTTTTAGAGTGTTTGAGAGGTGTCAAATTTCTTTTAAAAAATAAACTCAAACTTTCTGTATTAGAACTAATATTTATCACTACTTTTGCAGCGATTTTTAAAGACAATTTACAAGTAGCGTTATGCAAAAGATTATAGCAGCAAAATTCATACTTATTCTATTAGTATTAACTTCGTTTAATACTTACGCTCAACATGGACATGATGAACATGCGGGTGTTGAAGGAAAAGCTTGGGGCGATTTAACTAAGGAAGAAAGAAAACAAAATGTAAAAGATGTTATCAATCATCACTTGTTAGATGATCATGATTTTACAATTGCTCATGGAGTTAGTTTTCCATTGCCAGTTATTTTATGGGATGGAGGTTTACAGGTGTTTTTATCTTCTAAGTTTGAGCACGGAACAGCTGTTGCAGAGGTGAATGGTAATTATTATAAAATTCATCACAGTAAAATATACAAAACGGATGCTGCAGGAACGATTAACGAAGAGCATGGTCATGCAACAAACGTTAAACCTTTAGATTTGTCAATCACAAAAAATGTATCAATCATTATTTTAATGGCATTGTTTATCTTCTTTATTTTTAAAGGAGTTGCTAAAACGTATAAAAATGGTCCAATACCAACAGGAGCTGGTCGTTTTTTAGAGCCTTTAGTTGTTTTTATTAGAGATGAAATTGCTATTCCAAACATTGGTAAAAAGCATTATAAAAGATACATGAACTATTTGTTAACGGTATTTTTCTTTATTTGGTTTTTAAACCTTTTAGGAATGACTCCGTTTGGAATTGGTGTTACCAATAACTTTGCGGTAACAACAGCTTTAGCATTATGTACATTCTTTATTACGCAGTTTACTGCAAATAAAAACTATTGGATGCATATTTTTTGGATGCCTGGTGTTCCAAAACCAATGCGTATTATTTTAGCTCCTATTGAATTGTTAGGAGTGTTTATTAAACCATTCGCATTAACTATTCGTTTGTATGCAAATATGACTGCAGGTCACATTGTACTAATGAGTATTTTAGGATTAATTTTTATTGCTAACAGTTGGATTGCTGCAGGACCGTTTTCTGTTTTAACATTAGCATTATCATTATTAGAATTGCTTGTAGCAGCATTACAAGCATATATTTTTACAATGCTTACAGCGCTTTACTTCGGTTCAGCAGTTGAAGAGCATCATTAACACGTATTTATTAACAATTAAATTATATATCATGGAAATTCCAAGTATTGTAGGTGCAGGTTTAATCGTAATCGGAGCCGGATTAGGTATCGGTAGAATTGGTGGTTCAGCAATGGACGCTATCGCGAGACAACCAGAAGCAGCAGGAAAAATTCAAACAGCAATGTTGATCGCAGCAGCGCTAATTGAAGGTATTGGATTTGCAGCGTTATTCGCAGCATAATTCAAAAAAAATTAGACAGTTGTAACGGTTGGTTGCAACTGTCTATATTTAATTTGTTAAACAAAAAGAAATTATGGAAACATTAATATCAAATTTTTCAGTAGGATTGTTCTTTTGGCAATCGATTATCTTTATCGCTTTAATTTTCTTACTTAGAAAATTTGCTTGGGGACCAATTTTAACTGCAGTTAACGAAAGAGAAGAATCTATCGAGAATGCATTAAAATCTGCTGAAGAAGCAAGATTAAAAATGGCACAGTTAAAATCTAGTAACGAAGCTTTATTAAACGAAGCTAGAGCAGAAAGAGATGCGATGATGAAAGACGCTCGTTCTATTAAAGAAGGAATGATTGCAGAAGCAAAAAAAGAAGCTACTGCAGATGCTGTAAAAATTATGGCAAGTGCTAAAGAAAGCATTCACCACGAAAAAATGGCTGCTATTATTGACTTAAAAAATCAAGTAGCAACATTGTCTATCGAAATTGCTGAAAAAATATTAAAAGGTGAATTATCATCTGATGATAAACAAAAAGCATTAATCGATAGCGTAGTAAAAGATATTAATCTTAACTAAAAGTTAGATGAGAGATATTAAAGTAGCATCACGATACGCAAAATCTTTATTAAAGATAGCCATAGACGAGAACTCTTTAGAAGAGTTGTATAAAGATATGGATTCTATAAAGAATGTATGCGATGCAAATAGAGAACTAGTGCTTATATTGAAAAGCCCTATTATCAAAAGCGATAAAAAACAAGCGATATTAGATGATGTTTTTGCTAAGAATTTAACAAAAATGTCTAATCTATTTATTAGCTTAATCATCAAAAAGAAAAGAGCCGGAATGTTAGGCGATATTGCAAGTTCTTTTATTGATGTTTATAAAAATCACAAACACATTCGTACTGCACAAATTACATCTGCTATTGCGTTAACTACAGCTCAAAAAGATGCTATTGTTGCGTTGTTAAAAGATACCTCTAATAATGGTTCTTTAGAATTAGTTGAGGTAGTTGATCCAGAAATTATTGGTGGATTAATTGTACGTGTTGGAGATAAACAAATTGATGAAAGCATCAAAAGAAAATTATCAAACCTAGAAATGGAATTTGATGATAACCTTTACATTGCAGAATTTTAAAAAAAGTAAAAACAGAATAGCTGAGAGGAGCTTGTTATTTAATAATAAACTTCCATCTTAATAAACACATAAATTAAAAAAAATGGCCGAAGTAAAACCCGCAGAAGTATCAGCAATTTTAAAGCAGCAATTAGCTGGATTTAAAACTGAAGCTGAATTAGAAGAAGTAGGAACTGTTCTTCAAGTTGGTGATGGTATTGCCCGTATTTACGGACTATCAGAAGTTGGATCTGGAGAATTAATTGAATTTGAAAATGGTTTAAATGCAATTGTATTAAACTTAGAAGAAGACAATGTTGGAGCTGTACTTTTAGGATCATCTAAAGGAATTAAAGAAGGTGATACGGTAAAAAGAACCAATAGAATTGCATCATTAAAAGTTGGCGAAGGTTTAATTGGTAGAGTTGTAAATACTTTAGGAGCTCCTATTGATGGGAAAGGACCAATTGCTGGAGAATTATATGAGATGCCTTTAGAGCGTAAAGCACCAGGTGTATTATATAGAGAGCCTGTAACTGAACCATTACAATCAGGTATTAAGGCAATTGATTCTATGATTCCTGTAGGAAGAGGTCAAAGAGAATTAATTATTGGAGATAGACAAACAGGTAAAACTGCCGTGGCTATTGATACAATTATTAATCAAAAAGAATTTTACGATAGAGGGGAACCTGTATTTTGTATATATGTAGCAACTGGTCAAAAAGGTTCTACAGTTGCAGGTATTGTGCAAACATTAGAAAATGCTGGAGCAATGGCTTATACAGTTGTTGTTGCTGCAAATGCTTCTGATCCTGCACCAATGCAATTTTACTCTCCATTTGCAGGTGCTGCAATTGGTGAGTTTTTTAGAGATACTGGTAGACCAGCATTAATTGTTTATGATGATTTATCTAAACAAGCTGTTGCTTACCGTGAGGTTTCTTTATTGTTAAGAAGACCACCGGGACGTGAGGCATATCCTGGAGATGTATTTTTCTTACACTCTAGATTATTAGAAAGAGCTGCAAAAGTAATTAGTGTTGATAGCATTGCACAACAAATGAATGATTTACCAGATTCTATTAAGCATTTAGTAAAAGGTGGTGGTTCTTTAACTGCTTTACCAATTATTGAAACTCAAGCTGGTGATGTATCTGCATATATTCCAACAAACGTAATTTCTATTACTGATGGACAAATTTTCTTAGATGGAGATTTATTTAATCAAGGGGTAAGACCAGCAATTAACGTTGGTATTTCTGTATCTCGTGTTGGTGGTAACGCTCAGATTAAATCAATGAAAAAAGTTGCAGGAACATTAAAATTAGATCAAGCACAATATAGAGAGCTAGAAGCTTTTGCTAAGTTTGGTTCTGATTTAGATGCTGCTACAATGGCTGTAATTAATAAAGGTAAGAGAAATGTTGAGATCTTAAAACAAGGTCAAAATGCTCCATTATCTGTTGAAGCACAAGTAGCTATTATTTATTTAGGAGCAAAAGCTTTATTAAATGATGTGCCAGTTAATAAAATCAGAGAATTTGAAACGGAATATTTAAGTTATTTAAAAGCGAAACATCAAGATACTTTAGATAGCTTAAGAACTGGAAAATTAAATGATGCGAATACTTCTGTATTAGAAAAAGCAGCAAAAGAATTAACAGCAAAATATAAATAATTTAGTTATAAAGTAAAAAGTTTGAAAGTTAAAAGGACTCTTTTAACTTTCAACTTTAAAACTTTCAAACTCATTTAAATGGCTAACTTAAAAGAAATACGTAACAGGATATCCTCTATTTCATCTACGATGCAAATTACATCGGCAATGAAAATGGTTTCTGCTGCCAAGTTGAAAAGAGCTCAAGATGCGGTTACGCAAATGCGCCCTTATGCAAATAAATTACAAGAAATACTATCAAATTTAACAGCAAGTTTGGATAGCTCTGAAGGAGTTTATTCAACACAAAGAGAAGTTAAAAATGTACTATTTGTGAGCATTACTTCTAATAGGGGGTTATGTGGTGGATTTAACAATAATGTTATCAATACTGTTAAACAATTAGCCGAAACTGAATATAAAGGAGCTAATGTTTCTGTATTATCTATTGGTAAAAAAAGTAATGATGCTTTTAAAAGTACTGAGTTAGGTGTTAAGGGAACGATGTTGCCAAGACATGCTGAGAAAATTTGGGACGATTTAACTTTTGCTAATTCTTCAGCAATTGTTGAAAAATTAATGGAGCAATTTGTTGGTCATCATCAAGATGAAATTATTGTTGTTTACAATCAATTTAAAAATGCTGCAGTTCAAAATATTATGACTGAACAGTTTTTGCCGGTGTTGCCACCTGCAAACAATGACGCTAGTAGTACTGTAGATTACATTTTTGAACCAGAAAAAGAACAAATTTTAGAAGAACTAATACCAAAATCTTTAAAAACACAATTATTTAAAGCGTTATTAGATTCTCAAGCTTCTGAGCACGGTGCACGTATGACAGCAATGCATAAGGCTACCGATAATGCTAAAGAGTTACAAGATGATCTTAAATTGATTTACAATAAAGCTAGACAAGCATCTATTACTAATGAGATATTAGAAATTGTTGCTGGTGCTGAAGCATTGTAAAACTTAATTATTATGTCTAGTCCTAAATAACCGATACAGATTATTAAAGGATTAAAATTATTAATTAAAGCTGAACAATGATATCATTGTTCAGCTTTTTTGATTTGTATTGTTTTCTTTTTAATTTATGTTGTCTATG
>Ga0256845_1000080_pt1 | contig 81496 bp, 85 predicted proteins | sample RiftiametaG_FD_189101 | JGI IMG/M metagenome (GOLD analysis project Ga0256845, IMG submission 189101) | Tube worm associated microbial communities from hydrothermal vent at the East Pacific Rise, Pacific Ocean - Riftia | ecosystem: Host-associated > Annelida > Integument > Unclassified ...
TAGTCTGAGTGATAACTTCATCTAGTTTGTTACTCATGAAATCTATCTCGTAAGAGAGACGATTAGTTAAGAAGTGAGAAGATTTAAAAGAGGTTCTATCTTGAAACTCTCCATTTGACATTTTTGAGCTTATTAATAGAACTTCACCAATACTTCTTATATCATCAGTATGTATTTTTTTGTATTGTTTAAAAGCTTTTGAAATTAGTTGAACAGTTGAACCTATCTCATCTGGAGAGTTATCTTTTATGGCATAATCAAGTTCATTTTTGTTGTTTGTTACATACATAGAAAAAGTTTCTATATATTTTTTAAGATTGACTAGTCTATTTCCTATTAACTTTTTAGTTAAATATCTTGATATAAAAGAGAAGAGCACTATGGTAATGAGTAGTATGATTAGGTTGCTAATTAGTTGTTCTTTAATCTGTTCATTTAGATTGTCTCTTTCTTTATTTACAAGAATATCGATATCATCGGCATAAACTCCAGTTCCTACTATCCAACCCCACTCTTTAAAAGCTTCGATATAAGATATTTTTAGTTGAGGAGTATCAAATCCTGGTTTACTCCACATGTAGTTTACAACACCTTTGCCCTTTTCGCGTGCAACTTTTACCATTTCATTAAATAGTAGTTTTCCAGTTGGGTCTTTGACTTCACTAAGATTTTTTCCATTTAGTTGTGGTTTTATAGGGTGCATTATCATGGTTGGAGTAAAGTCATTTATCCAAAAATAGCCTTTCCCATTGTCATATTTTAGGCTTGAGATTACGTTTTTAGCCTCATTTTGAAACTCCTTTACTATCTCACTTTTGTATTTTCCTGTGCCTATGACCCATTCGTATGGCTCAAACTTAAAGACAAAACTTATTTTGTCCTCTACTTGTTTTGTTTTTGGATTTGCCCATTTGTATTTGACTACACCTTGTCCATCTGCCTTTACAACTTTTGACATATTTTGGAAAAGAAAAACTCCATCTTTATCTTTAAGATCTGTCAAGTCTCTACCATCAAGACTTGGTTTGATTGGGTGCATTATCATAACTTCTTCTAAGTCATTTACCCAAAAATACCCTAACCCGTTGTCGTATCTAAAGGCTTTAACTATATCAGTTAATTTTTTCTTCATCTCGTTTTCATTAAAGTCATTTTTATTATTTTGATAGTATCTATTTAGGGTGTTTTTAAATTCTAATGAGATTCTTTTTAGATCATTTGCTATGTTTTGTTCTTTTGAGTTTTCATAAAACGAAGCTATGGCATTTTTTGCTATAGAGATGTTTGCTTTTAACGAGTTGATTTTGTTTTGCGTCATAGTTTCTCTAAAATTTTCTAATCTTGTTTCTGTTTTAGCTATCATAATCCCTATTGTTGTTGCTGAAGTTATTATTGAAGCGAGAGCGAGAGCACCTATGATAAGGATTGTTACTTTTAGTTGTATTGAAAGATTTTTCATTATTTCTCCTCCTGACACATTTTTTTGTAAATCTTTTCGTATTTTTCTATCTCATCTCTAGTTGCCATTTTTCTTACTGAAAGATAGTGATTGTCACCATAAGGAAAAACAGTCGCATATACCCAATAAAAGTTTCCGCTTTTAGTGTAGTTTTTTACAAAACCTTCCCATACCTCTCCATTTTTTATGGTTTTCCATAGATTTTTAAAAGCAGAACGAGGCATATCGGGATGTCTTATGATATTGTGAGGTTTACCTATAAGCTCATCAAGTTGATATTGGGCAACTTCTAAAAACGTATCATTTGCATATACAATGTTACCTTTTGAGTCGGTTTCTGATACCAAAAGTGAAGTATCATCTAACATTATCTCTTTTTGTGGAGAGTTCATAAAGTGATCCTTTAAATTTCATAGATAATTCATTATAGTTTTGTAATTATTAAAATATACTTTTTTTAAGCCTTTTTAGGTACAATAAGCCTTTAACTATAACTAAAGGTACCCAAAAATGATTATTTATGGTAAGCAACTTTTTTTACATGTACTGAAGAATTATCCCAAAAGGTTAAAAACAGTCTATTTGGCAAAAAAGTGTGAGCAGAAACTCTTTTCTGAAATAGCAAATGCAAATAGTACTATAGTTCGTGTAGATAATCAAAAGGCTCAGTCACTTGCTCGTGGGGGGAATCATCAAGGTTTCATCGCCGAGATTGAACCTTTGAGATACAGTGAGTTTTCTTCTGTAAAAAATGGTAAATTTTTAGTTATATTAAATGAACTTACAGATGTTGGGAACATAGGAGCAATTGCAAGAACTGCATATGCTTTTGGAGCTGATGGACTTATTGTAAGTGGTGTTAAAACTCTCAATCTTGAATCTATGATTAGGAGCAGTAGCGCCGCTATATTTGAACTGCCTGTTGTTTTGTACCCAAATGCACTAGATATGGCAAATGAGCTAAAGCAGACAGGTTTTACTCTTTATGGGGCAGATACAGATGGTGAAAATGTAAGCGAAGTAAAATTTGATGAAAAAGTAGCTTTGGTTATGGGTAGCGAAAGTACGGGAATAAATAAAAAAGTAAAAGTAAAATTGGATAAAATTATATCGATTAAAATGGCGAGAGCTTTTGACTCTTTAAATGTAAGTGCGGCAACAGCGGTAATATGTGACAGGATTGCTAATGGATAAGATTAAGGTACTTGAAGAGATAGGGCTGAAAAAAGTTTGTGAAGAGACTCATATAGAGCAAAAATACTTAAAATATATGGTAGATTGTAATTTTGACAAGTTGGATCATATCAATACTTTAGGATTTGTAAAAATACTTTCGCGTGAGTATAAGCTTGATTTAAGTGCTTGGAGTGAAGCATTTGAGGAGTATTGGGTAGAGAATCGTGAAGATAAAGAAAATGATGGGTTGTTTATAGTAGTAGATGATGAAAAAAAGAGTAAAAAACTTTTAATTCTTGTCTTACTTATCCTTTTAGGGGCTACTTTTAGTATACTTTTTTCACTTTTCCAAGAAAAAGTTGATATATCAAATTATATGAATAGTGATGAGACAACATATGAGAAAGCAGCAATAGTACAAGAGGCAGAAGAATCTCTTAATGAGGTTAATAACTCGCTAGAAAAGAGTGTTGAAGACGAAACTATTTTTAATGAAACGAATAGTAGTGAAGAGGTAGTTATTGTAGAGAAAAATGAGACACAAGAAATAGTAAAAGATGAGATTACACAAGAACAAGAAATAGAAGAAAAGCTAGTAGTAAATGACCCTACTGAAAAAGTGAGTTCTAGGTTTTTACAAGAGGCTATTATGATTCCAAATTCACAGTTATGGGTAGGTGTTATATATCTTGATACAAAAAAAAGAAGGTCGTTTCTAGGAGAGGGTAATTTTTCTATAGATTTGTCTCGTGATCAGATTATCTCAACAGGACATGGAAGTTTTGATTTGAGCATAGGTGATGAAAAAAAGAAATTTAAAAAACAGACTCCTATGAGATTTTTGGTTAAAGATTCTAATTTGACAGAGATAAGCTGGGGTAAATTTAAAGAATTAAATGAGGGTAAGTCTTGGTAAAAATTGTTCTATATTTGTTTTTGTTAACAGCATTTGTCCATGCAACTCCCTTGGAAGATAAAATAGAGAGTTTCATAGGTGAAAAAGAGTATAAAATACAAAAAAATCTAATACGTATTTTATTTAAAAACACAAATGCTTTTTTGAAAGATGACAGGAGTGTAGATGATATAAAAGTTTTAGAAAAACTTAAAGATAGTGGTATATTGAAGCTTTTTTATACAAAACCACAACAGTTGAATCTTATTTTTTCAACAAAAGAGAATTCACTTGTCTTTATGAGAGTTATTAATGAGTCACTCTCCTCTATGGGGTATAATTATTTTTTGACAAAAAGGGCTTTGAAAAATTCTGATGGTTTTTTGTGGGAGATAATAGTCTCTACAGAGCATATAGTTGACCCATTGATTATGTCAAGCAGGTTGAAAGCAAGAGGTTGTTTTCTTGAATCAATAGATAGAAAAAGTGAAAATAAGTGGGTTTACGTAGTCAATACTGATAGCATTAAAATAGATGCACAAAAAGTTGAGGCCAATAGAACAGTAAAACTTAAAAAACCTATAAGACCATATTGGATAGAGGTAGAAGATATGAAAACTATATCTTTCGCTTCAAAGTTAGTAGATAAATGGCATCCAAGTATAGTTTTTTATGATGATAAATTACATATAGTGAAAGATTATAAAAAAAAGAGTCCAACCAATAGATTAAAAATAAAGATACCAATAGATGCAAAGTATGTGAAAATATCAGACTTGTATACACTTGATAATATAAAACGAGGTATTTCAATATACCTGATAGGGAGATAACATGTTCGACGAAATACGGTTTAATACAATAGAAAGATTACCAAATTATGTTTTTGCAGAGATAAATGAGATTAAACTAAATGCCAGAAGAGCTGGTGAGGACATCATAGATTTCTCAATGGGAAACCCAGATAGTAGAACTCCACAACACATAGTAGACAAGTTAATAGAGTCAGCAAATAAAGATAAAACACATGGTTATAGTGCAAGTAAAGGTATCTATAAACTTCGTTTGGCGATATGCAAATGGTACAGTAGAAAGTATGGGGTTGATATAGATCCTGATCGTGAAGCTGTTGCGACCTTAGGTAGTAAAGAGGGTTATGTTCACTTAGTGCAAGCTATTACGAACCCTGGTGATGTGGCAGTTGTTCCAGATCCTGCATATCCGATTCACTCACACGCTTTTATCATTGCTGGTGGCAATGTTCATAAGATGGGCTTAGAGTGGAATGAGAAGTATGAGTTAGATACTGAAGTATTTTTTAAAAATCTAAAAAAAGCTTTTGCAGAGTCTGTTCCAAAGCCGAAGTTTGTAGTAGTAAACTTTCCTCATAACCCAACAACAGTAACGGTTGAGAAGAGTTTTTATGAAGAGTTAGTGGCATATGCTAAAAAAGAGAGATTTTATATTATAAGTGATATTGCTTATGCTGATTTGACATTTGATGGTTATAAAACTCCTTCAATTTTAGAGGTTGAGGGTGCAAAAGATGTTGCAGTAGAGAGTTATACGCTTTCAAAAAGTTACTCTATGGCTGGTTGGAGAGTTGGATTTATAGTTGGAAATCAAAAGCTAATAAACGCTCTTCAAAAGATAAAGTCGTGGTTTGATTATGGTATGTTTACCCCAATTCAAGTGGCTTCAACAGTAGCACTAGATGGTCCACAAGAGTGCGTTGATGAGATAATAGATACTTACCAAAAAAGAAGAGATGTTCTTCTCGAGAGTTTTGAAAATGCTGGTTGGACGATAGATAAGCCAAATGCAAGCATGTTTATTTGGGCAAAAATCCCTGAGGTTGCCATGCACTTGGGCAGCATGAGATTTGCCAAGCAATTATTAACCGAAGCAAAAATCGCAGTAAGTCCCGGAATAGGTTTTGGTGAAGGTGGCGAAGGGTATGTACGAATTGCTCTAATAGAGAATGAAAATAGAATCCGCCAAGCAGCGAAGAATTTAAAAAAGTATTTAAAGAGTTTGGAGAAATAAAACTGATGTTAAAAGTAGGAATCATAGGTGTAGGCACAGTAGGTGCAAGTGTAGCAAATATATTGAAAGAAAATAGCGATATAATTGAAGCAAGATGTGGTAAAAAAATAGTTCCTGTAATGGGAATTGTAAGAGATATATATCGTGATAGAGGTGTTGATTTAACTCTTAGTGACAATATAGATGATGTTTTAGAAAATGATGAAATTGATGTAGTAATTGAGCTTATGGGTGGTGTTGATGAACCTTTTAAAGTTGTAAAAAAAGCACTTGAAAATGGAAAGTCAGTAGTAACCGCAAATAAAGCATTACTAGCTTATCACCGTTACGCTTTACAAGAGATTGCTGGAAGTCTAGCTATTGGCTTTGAGGCTAGTGTTGCAGGCGGTATTCCCATTATTAAAGCTTTAAGAGAGGGTTTAGGTGCAAATCATATTGAGTCTATAAAAGGCATTATGAATGGAACTTGTAACTTTATCTTGACAAAGATGATGAATGAAAATGTAGAGTTTAAAGATGTTTTAGATGAAGCACAAAAGCTTGGATATGCTGAGGCTGACCCTACTTTTGATGTGGGGGGATTTGATGCAGCTCATAAACTTCTTATTTTAGCAAGTATTGCTTATGGGATTCATGCAAATCCTGAAGATATACTCATTGAGGGAATAGAAAATATAAATAGCGAAGATATCTTTTTTGCAAAAGAGTTTGGTTATAACATTAAACACTTAACAATAGCAAAAAAATGTCCAAATAAAAAAGTAGAGCTTCGTGCTCATGCAGCACTCGTTCCAAGCTCACAAATGATAGCAAAAGTAGATGACGTTATGAATGGTATTAGTGTTATTGGAGATAGGGTTGGTGAAACTATGTATTATGGACCAGGAGCCGGTGGAGATGCAACGGCAAGTGCTGTTATAGCAGACTTAATAGACATTGCTAGAGTTGGACAAAGCTCACCAATGCTTGGATTTAAAAGAGATTTAGAGGGTGGAGGTTTTACACTTTTAAGTCCTGATGAAATAGAAACAAAGTACTATATGAGAGTAAAAGTCCTCGACGAGATAGGAGTTTTAACTAAAATAACTGCAATACTTGGAGACTTTGGCATATCTATAGACAGCTTTTTGCAAAAACCTGATAAAAAAGATACAAGTTGTGCAACACTACTTTTTTCTACACATAAGTGCAAAGAGATTAATATTCAAAATGCTATGAAAACTCTTGAAAAACTCTCTACATGTAAAGAAAAACCAGTTATGATTAGGATTGAAGATTAGTCTACATGTAGGACTAAAAGCAGAAGACAAAGCAACAGAGTATCTGATAGATATTGGATACTCTATATTTGAGCGAAACTTCCACTCCCGTTTTGGTGAGATAGATATAGTGGCCTCAAAAAATAATATATTACATTTTTTCGAGGTAAAATACTCGAAAAAATATGATCCAATAGGAAGAATAACTCCAAAAAAACTCCAAAAAATCATAAAAACTATAGATTACTACATGTATAAAAAAGATATTGATTTAGATTTTCAGATAGATGCTCTACTACTTAGTGATACTACAATAGAGATAGTAGAAAATATTAGTTATTGATTGAATTTAAAACAAGATACTTGGTGATCATTGACAATACCTATAGCTTGTAGATATGCATAGATGATTGTTGAGCCAACAAAATTCATACCTCTTTTTTTTAAATCTTTCGAGATTTTATCTGATAAGTCTGTTTTTGAAGGTAAATCAGACAAAGCTTCAAATCTATTTTTAACTACTTTAAACTCAGTAAATTTCCAAATATAATCGCTAAAATTACCAAACTCTTTTTGTATTTGCAAGAATACCTTAGCATTTTTTATGGTTGATTTTATTTTTAGTTTGTTTCTAATGATACCTTCATTTTGAAGCAGTATGGCCTCTTTTTTTTCACCATATAATGCAACTATTTTGGGATTAAAATTGTCAAATGCTTTTTTGTAATTTTCTCGTTTGTTTAAAACAGTTTCCCAAGACAATCCAGCCTGAGCACCCTCAAGAATTAACATTTCAAAGAGTTTTACGTCATCATAAACAGGCACTCCCCACTCTTCATCATGATAATGTATGTATAAGTCATTTTTGAGATTAACCCATTGACATCTTTTTGGCATATATAAGACCTTCTATTTTACAGTTATTGTATCTAAATTTTTAAAAAATCTCAGCTATTAGGAGTAATATTGTCTACTATGGAAAGTTTAAAGTTATAAGGTGTATAATCACACATAAATAATAATAGGAGAAAATAATGGGAAAATATTTAGATTTAACAGCATCAAATTTTGATGAGTCAATCAAAGAAGGCGTAGCATTAGTAGATTTTTGGGCTCCATGGTGTGGACCTTGTCGCATGCTTGCACCTGTAATTGAAGAGTTGGCTGAAGATTTTGATGGAAAAGCTAAAATCTGTAAAGTAAATACAGACGAAGAGCAAGATGTTGCAGTAAAATATGGCATCAGATCAATCCCTACAATCTTGTTTTTCAAAGATGGTGAGCTAGTAGACCAGATGGTTGGAGCTTCATCTAAGCAAGTTTTAGCTGATAAAATTAATTCATTATAATATATGAAACTAGGTAGAGGGAGAGGTCAGTTCTCCCTCGTTTTTGCTTCTTTTTTCGGCGCAGCTATGATTGCTGCCGCCTTTGCGTACTCAAACTATCGTTACTCAGAGTATAAGTTTATAGACTTTTCCAAATCAATATTTTATACTAAAACTGATATTTTTAATCCAACATATGATAAATTTACTGTAGTAGTTTACAGCTCAAACATGCAAGATTTTAATACTATTTTAGGTAAAATAACCAAAGAAAATCCTATAGTTGTTATAGATATGTTCCAACAAAAAAGAGGTGAAGAGGGAGAGGTTTTATATATAGGAGCTGGTATGAATACACTGCTTCAAGTGATTCAACGATTCAACGTATATGAGCTTCCAAGTGCTTTTAGACTTAAAAGATTTAAGGGCTCAAATTTTAAACAAGATAGTTTAATTGAAGTTATAGAGTAACTTGAGTTAAAAAATTTAAATAAAAAAGTTTCTTTACAAAGTGAAAACTTTAGTGAGAGGAATTTTTGAGGGACTTTGTTCCTTGAAAAAGGAGAAATTAGATGTTAGATTTAGCAATCATCGGTGGAGGGCCTGCTGGACTTACTGCTGGACTTTATGCAACTCGTGGTGGACTTAAAGATGTAGTTATGTTTGAAAAAGGACTTCCTGGTGGACAAATCACAGGAAGTAGTGAGATAGAAAACTACCCTGGGGTTGCTCATGAAGTGACTGGTATGGAACTTATGGAGCCATGGCCAGAGCAGTGTATGAGATTTGGAATGAAACACCGCATGGAAGAAGTAAGCCGTGTTAGTAAAGATGGTGATAATTTTAAAATCGCTCTTCTAGGTGGCGAAATGGTAGAAGCTAAGAGTGTTCTCATTTCAACTGGAAGTACTCCAAGGCGTGCAGGAATTGAAGGTGAAGATAAGCTTTTTGGAAAAGGTGTTAGTACTTGTGCTACTTGTGATGGATTTTTTTACAAGAACAAGGAAGTTGCAGTTTTAGGTGGTGGTGATACAGCACTTGAAGAGGCACTTTACCTTGCAAACATTTGTTCAAAAGTTTATTTAATCCATAGACGAGATACTTTTAGAGCTTCACCAGTAAGTGTAGAAAAAGTAAAAAACAGAGAGAATATAGAACTAGTTTTAAACTCTAGTGTAAAAGAGATTGTTGGTGATATGATGGGAGTTACAGGAGTTAAAGTAGCAGATAAAGATGGAAAAGAGAGAACTTTAGAAGTTCCAGGAATTTTTGTTTTTGTTGGCATGAATGTAAATAACCAAATCTTGAAACAAGAAGATGGAAGTGAGCTTTGCGCGTTAGATAAAAATGGAAATGTTATAGTAGATTTGAAGATGAAAACTTCAGTAAAAGGTTTGTTTGCAGCTGGAGATATAAGAATTGATGCTCCAAAGCAAGTAGTTAGTGCAGCAGGTGATGGTGCAATAGCAGGAATACAAGCAATAGAATATATAAACGACTAATTAATTTTAAAAGGCAATAAATGTTAAATGTTGGGATACATGGTTCAACTGGTAGAGTAGGAAGACTTTTAATAGAGAATTTAAACAAAGAGGAAGCGGCACGTCCATATATGCTTCATGCAATAGAAGAGTTTAATTTCACTCTTCCAGAAGATATTGAGGTTACAAATGAGGCAGCTACTCTTTTACAAAAAAGCGATGTTGTTATAGATTTTACTATTGCAGTTGGAACAGAAGCTCTTTTGGAAGCTGCTTTGGTTGACCCTACACCTTTAGTTATAGGAACAACTGGACTAAGTCCGCATCAACTAAATCTTTTAGAAGAGGCAAGTACAAAAATGCCAATTCTTTACTCAACAAATATGTCTTTAGGCGTAGCTGTTATGAATAAGCTAGTTGAACTTGCTTCAAAGAGTTTAAGTGATTTTGATATAGAGATAGTAGAACAACACCACAGATACAAAAAAGATGCTCCAAGTGGAACAGCTATCACATTTGGTGAACATGCAGCTCGTGGTCGTGGGCTTATGCTTGATGATGTTAGAGTAAGTGGAAGAAATGGGCTTATTGGAGAGAGAAGCAAAGACGAGATTGCTATCATGGCTCTAAGAGGTGGAGATATAGTAGGTCGTCATACCGTTGGATTTTATAATGATGGCGAGTTTATAGAACTAAATCATACTGCAACAAGTAGAGATACTTTTGCAAAAGGTGCTATTAGAGCTACAAAGTGGATAGTGAATCAGCCAAATGGTCTTTATCATATAAGTGACTGTTTGGGTTTAAATTAATAACTAAGGTTAGTTAAATATGTGTGCAATAGTCGGGGTTTTTGGTAACAGTGAGGCATCAAGAGTAGCTTATTATGCTCTTTTTGCTATGCAACATCGTGGGCAAGAAGCAACAGGAATAAGTACAAGTGATGGTAAAAATATAACCACTGTTAAAAAAAGAGGTTTAGTGACTGACGTTTTTGATGAGACAGCACTTGGAAAACTAAAAGGACATATGGCAGTAGGTCATAACAGATACTCAACGGCAGGAAAAGAGTCAACTTGGGATGCTCAGCCAGTATATGCTGCATATCAATTAGGTGAAATTTCAGTTGTGCACAATGGGAACTTGATAAACAAAAATGAAGTCAGAAGCTCACTCATAGAACAAGGTGCAATTTTTCAATCCGATATGGATACGGAAAATATTATTCATCTAATAGCAAGAAGTCAAAAAAATAGACTTAAAGATAGAATTATTGAAGCTTTAGAAGTTGTAAAAGGAGCTTATTGTTTCTGTATTCAGAGTCGAACAAAAATGTTTGCTATAAGAGATAGGTATGGTGTTCGTCCATTTAGTCTTGGTCGTCTTAAAGATGGCGGATACATAGTTTCTAGTGAAACTTGTGCTTTTGATTTAGTTGGGGCTACGTTTGTTAGAGATATAAAACCTGGCGAGATGATAATCTTTGAAAAAGGTTGTGATGAGTACAAGTCTATTCAACTTTTTGAGCCAGATCCACATATTTGTGCATTCGAGTATATCTACTTTGCAAGACCTGATAGTGACATAGAAGGTAAAAATGTATATGCTGTTAGAAAAGAGATGGGAAGAGCATTAGCAAGAGAACAAAAAGTAGATGCTGATTTGGTTATACCAGTGCCAGATAGTGGAGTAAGTGCAGCTTTAGGTTACGCTGAAGAGAGTGGCATACCATTTGATATGGGAATTGTAAGAAACCACTATGTTGGAAGAACTTTTATAGAGCCAACACAAGAGAGACGTGATATGAAAGTGAAACTGAAACTTTCACCTATAGGCTCACTTTTGAAGGGTAAAAAAATAGTTGTTATTGATGATAGTATAGTTAGAGGAACAACTGCAAAAAGGATCATAAGAATTTTAAAAGAGGCAGGGGCTAGTGAGGTACATATGCGTATAGCATCCCCAACAATAGAACACCCTTGTCGTTATGGTATAGACACTCCAAGCTATAAAGAGCTTATAAGTGCAAACTATAGCATTGAAGAGGTAAAAGATTATGTTGAGGCTGATTCTCTGGATTTTTTGAGTATAAAAGCACTTAAAAAGAGTCTTGGTGATAATACAAACTATTCACTTGTAAGTTTTGATGGAAATTATTTTATTAAATAATGCAGGAGATTTTGACGGCGGGAAGATATTTTCGTAAAAAATATGGTGTAAATATATATAAAACTCCCATCTCTATGCTTGGATTTACTTGTCCAAATATAGATGGGAGTAAATCTCATGGTGGTTGTGTTTTTTGTGAAAATGAATCATTTAGTCCAAATCTTGGAGTGCAAAAAACGAAGGGTATTTCACTTAGCATAAACTCTAAAACTAATCCTTTTTTATCTTCCCAGTTAGTGCAACTTGAATCTCAATTTAATCAAACAAAAATCAAACTTTCTAAAAAATTTAATGCAAAAAAGTTTTTAGTATATTTTCAATCATTCACAAACACATATGCACCATTTGATACACTAAAGACTTTATATGATAAAGCTTTTGAGTTAGAAGATACCATAGGTATAAGTATAGGAACTCGTGCGGATTGCGTTGAGGATAAACTTTTAGAGTATTTAAGTCAAAAATCTAAGACAAAGGAGGTTTGGATAGAGTATGGCATTCAATCTACCGATAATAAAACACTAGAGAGAATCAATAGAGCAGAGAAAATAGAAGAGGTTATGGCACAGATAGAAAAGACAAGAAATTATGGTCTTAAAGTTTGTGTACATCTTATATTTGGACTTCCTGACGAAACTCAAGAGATGATGCTAAATAGTGTTCAAGCTGCTATTGACTTGGAAGTTGAATCTATTAAAATTCATCCACTGTATGTTGTTAAAAAAACAGCTTTAGCAAATGATTTTAAAAGTGGAAAATTCACACCTATAAGTGAAGAGTTATATATAGACACTTTGGTAAAAACTATAAGAATGGTACCTGCTGAGATGATGATTCAAAGAGTAACTGCTGGAATCAGTGACGATAGTCTACTTTCCCCTTTATGGTGCAATGACAAACATAAGCAGATGTACAATATAAAAAAAGCTTTTAAAGAAGAGGGCTATATATATTAGTGGCAGTGGAGCTTATAGTTCATAAATGGTTTTTGAAAGTATGGAGGATAGCGCATAGCTACTGAGAAGTTTTTAAGTTCTCCTTTTTTAAAGTTTTTTGCTATGACAAATTCATTTATCACCGTTGAGGGTTTATCATTTTTCTTTTTTAAAGAGAAAAAACTAAGTCCCGATGGAGAAAATATTTTAGAGCCACTTACATCACCACCACTCATTGCATTGTTGACAAGTTTGACCTCTAATTTACATTTTCCAATACTAAAATTTCCAATATTTCTTATCTTTCCTGATAGCGTAAGAGTTTCTGTCATAAGGATACGTTTTTGAGTCATACTCTCAAGTTTTGCAATTTTTGTGTATTTGTCTAAAACAAACATAGCAAGTATAGCTATCATAGTGATAACAATAAAGTTTGAAAAAAGCATTGAAATAAGCAGTTTTTTACTTGTCTGCTTTAGAGCAATTATACTAAAAAGTACAAAAATAACAAGTAGTATAAGTAGTGTAATCCAATGCAAAATAGTAAAATAAGCCAACAGTTTTCCTTAGTAACACTCTGATTTTATAGAGATATTTACATCTTTAGAGTATGTGTAGTTATTAAAAACAGCTCTAAACTCTTTGGTTACATTTATCTCTATAGGTTTATTTATAGATATCGTCTGTTTTAACAATGGCTTTAGCTGGTTTACAAAGTTTTGTATATCACTTTTAGAACTTTTAATTACAGCGACATTTATTTTACATGTAGAATAACTTTTTTTTGATAGGTTAGTAACAGAACCATTTATGATTAAAGTATCTGAAAAAGTTAGTTTTTTAACTTCTAAGGTTTTGCTTGAAGTTGGTCGGATAAACTTATCAAGATAATGTTTTAGTACAAAAGGTCCTGCAAACAGAAGTGTAAGTGATATCAAGAGTATCAAGATGGAAAATAATGGGCTTTTTTTAGCAACCATGATTGCCAGTAAAATAGTAACAAAAAAGATAAGAATCAACCAAGCATACGCAACATAATCATACATACTAAAGTGATGAATATAGTTTAAAATATAGGCTTTGAAAGTATCTAATTTTGACACTATTTGTTCCTTGAGTTTTTCTCTTCTATGCCACTTAATCCAAATCTTCGTTCTAACTCTTGTTTTACTAAATCTGGGTTTATATTTTTATGAGCTAGGGCAACAAGTGTATGAAAAGCCAAATCAGCTGCTTCATATACTATCTCTTTTTCATCATTGTCTTTTATTGCAAAACTAAATTCTCCAGCTTCTTCAACTACTTTTTTAAGTATAGAGTTATCCCCTTTTTCAAATAGAGAGGCAACATAAGATGTTTTTGGATCAGCAAGTTTACGCTCTTGAATTGTATGATATAGTTTATCTGTAACACTATAATCTATATTTTGTATAATTTCACTAGGTTTTTCATCAATGTCTACTCTATTAAAAAAGCAAGATTCACGGCCTGTATGACAAGCACACCCTCCCTCTTGAGTCACTTTTAACAAAATAGTATCTAAATCGCAATCAAGATATATCTCTTTTACGTGTTGTAAATTACCACTACTCTCACCCTTTTTCCACATTTTCTTTCTGCTTCTTGAGTAGTAGTGTGCTAAGTTTGTAGAGAGTGTAAGCTCAATAGCTTCTTTGTTCATGTACGCAAGCATAAGAACTTTGTTTGAGCTTGACTCCTGCACTATGGCAGGAATCAAGTTTTGTTTTGACCAGTCTATATTTTCTATCATTTTGTTATTGAAGTTGTCTTTTGAGTATTTTTAGTATCAACCCAAATGTTTGGAACAGCACCACCAGGTGTTAAAAATATCTTAGCATCTTTGTTTACTTTAAGTGCTTCGTTAAATTTACCTTGAATTTCGATTTGCTTTAAAGCAAGAAGTTGTTTTGTTATACTTTTTGATATCTCTATATTGGCATAAGAATTAGCATCTGCTTCAATCTTAACAGCATTTGCTTGACCTTGTGCTTGAATCTCTCTAGCTCTTGCTGCACCTTCAGCGATAGCTGCAACTTTAAGTGCTTCTTGTTTTGATCTTTCAACCTCATATCTAGTTCTCTCAGCTTCTTGTTTTGCTACTTGAACTTTTTCAATTTGATCTTGAATCTTTGTTGGAAGTATAATTTCTCTCATTTGAACTGTTAGAAGTTGTACAGGATTTCCTGGTTGTGCGTCTATATTCTTTCTTATACCATCTTCTATTTTAACAGCTATTTCATTTCTCATTTGAGGTAGAGTCTCAGCCGTAAACTTTCCTACAACACTTCTTACAACATCTCTTACAACTGGGCTTATGATTTTATCTTCCCAGGCCATACCCCATGTTGCCATTGTTTGAGGAGCAGCATCTGGGTCAAGTTTATATTGAACTGTTAGGTCAATAGAAACAGGAAGACCACGGTTATCAAGTACTGTAATTGCATTGTTTGTTTGAATGCCTGCACCTCTTTGGTTAACAGCAGATAAATCTTCACTTGATGTAAAGTTCATTATTCTTACTCTTGTATCTACTACAAAAACTTTTTGAACAAACGGTATAAACAGATGAAATCCAGGTTGCATTGCAATTGGTTCAAATTTACCTGTTGTTGCTTTAATTCCAACTTCACCAGAGTTGATAACAACAAATGGTTTAGCGATAACTAAAAGAACTATAACACCTATAATAGCGTAAATAAAACCAGCTTTTTTCCCTAGGTTTTTAAAAAACTCTGGCGGCTCTATGTTAAGATTTGGAGGACGTCTGTCACCTCCACCTCCGTTGTTTCCACCACCACTATTACCATTTCCACCATTTTTCTTTTTGAAATAATCATTCAAATCTGCGGGCATATTTTTTGTCCTTAATAAAATTTCATATATTCTACCATCTTAATGATAAATACAACTTAAACAAATGTCAATAGGTGCTTATATTTAGGGTTTCTTCCGTAAACTACATCAAAATAAGCAGCTTGAAGTTTTGCTGTTAGTTCTCCTCTTTGTCCATTTCCAATGACTCTGTTATCTATATCTTTTATCGGAGTTACTTCCGCAGCAGTTCCAGTAAAAAAAGCTTCATCAGCAATGTAGACTTCATCTCTAGTTACTCTTCGTCTTTCAACTTTTATGCCCACCTCGAGAGCTAGTTCAATAACCATGCCTTGAGTAATGCTTTCAAGCGAATTATCATTAGGAGGTGAGATTAAAACACCATCTCTAACAATAAAAAAGCACTCTCCGCTACCCTCAGCTATAAAACCATCACTATCAAGTAACAGAGCCTCTTCATAGCCAGCTTCCATCGCTTCATACTTTGCCATTTGCGAGTTCAAGTAGTTTGCAACTGCTTTTGCTTTTCCCATAGTAGAACCAACAGAGTTTCTAGCAAAAGATGAAATTTTTACTCTAATTCCATTTGCCAAACCCTCATCGCCAAGGTAACTTCCCCACTCAAAAGCTGCAATTGCAGTGTGAACAGGAATGTCAATATGATGAACTTTTAGCGAGCCATAACCAACATAGATAAGAGGTCTCAGATATACATTTGATTTAAAATCATTTACTCTAAGTATCTCAAGTTGAGCCTGTTTTAACTCTTCATGCGTATAGTTTGGTTTTATCATAGTTATTTTTGCAGAGTTTAAAAGTCTTTTTGTATGCTCTTCAAGTTTAAAAATAGCCAAACCCGCATCTGTCATATAGGCACGAGTTCCTTCAAAAACACCATTTCCATAGTGAAGAGTGTGCGTAAGAACGTGAACATTAGCTTCATCCCAAGGAGTTAGTTTTCCATCCATCCAGATGTATTTAGCTTTTTCCATTATATATTCCTAATTTGTAAGTAGCTATAATGTTATCAAAATAATGATTAATTGGAGTTTTTATGCAAGCAGATATATATTTAGGTTCTACATGTAAAGAAGCAAAACAGTATAAAAATGTGCTTAGTCCATATGATGGAAGAGTTGCTTCAAAAGTAGCAGTATGTTGCGAAGACGATGCCTTAAAAGCTTTAGAAATAGCTCAAGCAAGCTCAGAAATTACTAAAAAAACTCCTCTACATGTAAGAGTAAATTGGCTTTTAGATGTAGCAAAAAAACTTGAAGAAAACAGAGAAGATATGGCTCAAACCATAACAGATGAAGTAGGAAAACCGATACAGTTTTCTCGTGTTGAAGTTAGTCGTGCAATTGAGACTATAAAACTCTCAGCAAGTGCCATGATGAACTTGCATGGGGAAACTTTTGATACAACTGCGATGCCAAGTGGAAAAGAGACTTTGGCTTTTTATAAACGTATTCCAGTAGGAGTTGTTCTTGCTATTACACCTTTTAACTTTCCACTCAATCTTGTAGCGCATAAAATAGCTCCTGCACTTGTCGCTGGAAATGCAGTAGTTTTAAAACCAACAAGCTCAGCTCCTTTGACAGCTTTTAAGTTTGCAAAGCTTTTTATACAGAGTGAGTTTGCATGCAAAGATGCACTTAGTATTGTTTATAGTGGCAAGGGAGTAAACGATGCGCTTGTTAAAAGTCCAATCTCAAGAGTCATAAGCTTTACAGGAAGTGTCCCAGTAGGACGAGAGATAACAAGTAAAGCAGGTATTAAAAAACTCGCTTTAGAGCTCGGTGGAAACGCGGCGACTTATATAGACAGTAGTAGTGACATAAAACTAGCAGCCTCAAAGTGTGCATTAGGAGCATTCATAAACTCTGGGCAAGTCTGTATATCTCTTCAAAGAATCTATGTCAATAAAGAGGTTTATGATGAGTTTGCAAGTGAGCTAAAAGAGCAGACAAAAGCTTTACATGTAGGAAGTCCATATGATAATAAAACTTTTATAGGTCCTATGATAAACCAAAAAGCAGTAGACCAAGCAAAAAGTTGGATACAAAATGCAAAAGATGAAGGTGCAACTCTGTTTTATGGCTCTACATGTAAAGAGTTGATGTTCTCTCCAACCATCATGACAAATGTTACAGAAGAGATGAATATAGTCTGTGAAGAGGTTTTTTCTCCTATAGTTTCTCTCATAAAAGTAGAAGATTTTGATGAAGCAAAGAGTAAGATGAACAATTCGCCTTATGGTCTTCAATACTCAATTTTTTCAAATGATATGTCTACATGTAAACGTGCAATTGATGAGCTAAATGCAGGAGGAATAGTCATAAATGATATACCAACTCTGCGTTTTGACATACAGCCATATGGTGGTTTTAAAGAGAGTGGTATAGGTAAAGAGGGACCAAAATATGCTCTTGAAGAGGAGTACACCCAGATAAAGTCAGTAGTTATCTGTTAGATAAACTTTCTAACAAAATTTTCAAATGAGTCTCTATTCATTGATCCAGAGACTCTTTGTATCTCTTTTTCTTCTTTAAACACTGCTAAAGTTGGTATACTTCTTATCTTAAACCTTGAGCCTAAAAATTGCTCACTTTGGGTGTCAATTTTTACAAATAGTACTTTTAGTGGAAACTCTTTTGAGACTTCACTAAAAACTGGTGCAAAAGATTTACAAGGACCACACCAAGGTGCCCAAAAATCCACTATGACAGGTATGTCTGAATGGCTTAGAATTTTATCTATATTGTCTGCATTAGCATTTATGATTTTGTTTTCTAAAAGGGACTCTTTGCAGTTTCCACAGTTTACTTTTTTATAAGTATCCTTTTGGGGAACGTTGTTTATTGTTAAACAATTTGCACAGATAATTTTCATTTGACTTCTCCTAATAAATTTATTATATAAAAATTTTCTTAAATTAGCAATCTTTTTGTTACTTATGCGTTATTTGGAAACTATATAATAGACTTCTTGCATAACTCCTTGCAGTCTCAGCAAGGGGTTATGCAAGAAGTCTAATGTGAAAAATCAAAGGAGAAATTATGAAAATTTTCATAAAAATTATAGCAATAGGGTTGCTTGGTATGAGTTACCTTTATGCAGGGAGTGCTCCAAAAGAGTATCCTAAGGGAGAGATTGGAAGATTGGTTAAGCTTGGTGAAGAGATTATGCTCAAAACTGATACTCATCCACTTACAAAAGACATGGTAGGCAACAAACTAAACTGTGCAAGTTGTCACCTAAAAGGTGAAGATGGAAAGCCAGGAACTGGTGATGGTATAGGAAGTTTCATAGGAACTGCGACTGCGTTTCCAGCTTACTCTAAAAGAGAAAAAACTGTTCAGACTTTGCAAGGAAGAACAAATAACTGTTTTATGAGAAGCATGAATGGAAAACGCCCAATTATAGATACAGAAGCTAGTATGGCGATGTATACATACATAACTTGGCTCTCAACAGGAATGCCCATGAAAATGAATGAAAAAGCACCTTTAAGTCCACACAACATGAAGATATGGCCAAAAAGTTTTAAAAAGTTTGCAAAAATTCAAAAAAAGGCAACTCATGATAACTATATAAATGGGAAAAAAGTTTATGCAATGAAGTGTGCAATGTGTCATGGACAAAATGGAAAAGGTATAGGTTCTTTTCCTCCACTTTGGGGCAAAAATGCAAAAGGTGAGTGGTTGTCTTATAACACAGGAGCTGGTATGAGCAAACTAAACAAAGGTGCAGCTTGGGTGCAATCAAACATGCCTTTAGCACAAGGCAATACTCTTAGTGACAGTGAATCTGCCGATGTCATGCTTTTTGTGAATGCTCAAGAAAGAGCTGATTTTGACTTGAAAAAAGGTCTGTTACCAAAAGAGCAGATGGGTTACTATAACTCAAAAGTCTTAAATGAAAAGCACTCTGTAAAAAGTAATTTTAAAGCATTTGGTTTAGATATTGATGTTATAAAAGGTGATAAAAAGTAAAATCAAAGGGGATTTTACTCCCCTTTGGTATAATGAACAGATGAAAAAAATATACCTTTTAGCTTTGATTGCTTTTATGACTATATTACTTATACTTTTTGTCTTTTACAATAGATATAGATCATACTATGAAGAAGAGAAGATTGATTCATACATCTCTAAAAACATAGATATTTTAAACGATAATTTGAACTTTGAAAAGCAGTATGCACTCTCACTTTCTCTTTTTATTTCACAAAATCAGATTATAAAAAAAGCGTTACATGTAAGTGACCAACAGATGGCTCTAAATGAGTTAGATAAGTTTACAAAAGATATTGAGAAATCAGCTGGTATAGATAACATAGAGATACAAGTTCATACTAAAAGACTTGAGGCATTTGCAAGAAACTGGGACAATAGTAACTATATGGGAGTAAAGCTCGGAAGTTTTAGAAAAGGTTTAGTGAGAGTTAAAAAAACTAAAGAGCCTTTTGTGTCGATAGAGCTAGGAAAACGACTCAATATAAAAGCAATTACACCTATCTTTGATGAACAACAAAAATTTATAGGTTCTATTGAAATAATTATGAATTTCAAAAATGTAGAGAGACGGTTGAAAAAATTTGGTTTAAAGATGCTAGCACTCCTAGATAAAAAGTTTATAAATATAGCAATTGATTTGAAAAACCATCAAAGAGTTGGCGAGTACTACGTGGTAGGCAAAAGTTACTCTAAGGAGCTTTACAAAAAACTAATTAATCATACAGAAATTTTTAAAAGTGATAATTTCTACCATAACATAGAGAACAAAATAATTGTGCTTGTTCCAATGCTAAGTGTCGGCATGCAAGATGTTGGTCTTATAGCTCTGTGTATGGATATAAAACAAGATGAAATTTATGATTATCATAGTACCAATATAGATGATAGTAGCTATGAGTTTAACCAAAAAAGAAGAGAAGTGATAATAAAATGAAAATTTTACTACTAGAGGATGATTATCTATATAGAGTCACGATAGAGGACTTTTTAGAGGCAAATGGCTATGAAGTAGATGGTTATGAGGACGGTAAAGAAGCACTTGATGCTATATATTTAAACTCTTATGCACTTCTGCTTTTAGACATAAGAGTGCCTAGCATAGATGGTTATGAAGTTTTAAAAGACATAAGAGCAAATGGAATTAAGACTCCTGTGGTTATGCTCACTTCTTTAACAGATATTCAAAATCTAAGCCTTGGGTATGAGCTTGGTTGTAGTGATTATTTGCGTAAACCTTTTGAACTCAAAGAGTTGAAATATAGAGTAGAGTACATTATAAAAACACACAATTTTAAAAGTAGTGAAGACGTTATAGAGATTGATGAGGTTTATAGTTTTGACACTAAATCAAAAACACTTTTTAAAAATGGTAAAAGTGTAGATTTGGGGGGATATGGTATAGAGTTAGTTTCATATCTTGTGCAAAATAGAGGTAGTTATATTTCACTAGATACTCTTCAGCATGTTGTCTGGGAAGCAAAAAATATTAGCTATGCAGACATAAGAATGTGCGTTAAAAGAGTGAGGGAAAAGTGTGATAAAGACTTTATAAGTAATAAAAAACTTGTTGGGTATAAAATTGGTTGAGAAAAACTTTTTAAGTGTTAGGTACATACTAGCTCAAGCACTGATTTTGATTTTGATTGTGGCTATTCCTCTTCACTTTTATATAGAGAGTGAGCTTGAAAATAGTGCTTTCAAAGATAATATTGAGTTAGAGGCATATGCAAAAAGAGTATCGAGTAAGATTTATGAGTTCTCAAATTCTGAAAAAAAAGAGTTTTATTTTCCTCGTTCCAATGTATTTAAAAGTGCAATTTTTGATTACAATGGAGTCGAGATTTTCTCTTTGTTTGATAAAAAAATAGCTGTTTTTTCTTCAGATAAGCTTGTAAAAAAGGCTAAGAGTTATCTAAAACTATCTCTAAAAGAGAATGTTTTTAATGCTAGTTTTCTTATAGTGGGGAAAAACATAACGCATGCAAAGCTAATTCAAAATGTTTTAGCGATATTGATAGTTATATCTTTTTTGGTGCTTATATCTACTTTTTTCATCATCAAACAGAGTTTAGAGCCATACAAAAAGTTCAACCAATATCTTGAAAATTTTATAAAAGATGCTATGCATGAGCTAAAGACTCCAATGGGTGTGATACTTTTAAATCTTGATGGATTAGATGGAATATATGAAAATAACAAGATGATAAAAAGAGCAAAATCAGCTCTTAAAAACATGGTAGTTATTTATGAAGATTTAGAGTTTTTCGTAAGAAAAAACAGAGTAGAACACCCAAAAGAGAAGGTAAATATATCGGAATTTACAAAAGAGAGAGTAGAGTTTTTTATGGATTTACTCAATTCTAAAGAGATGGAAGTAGTCCAAGATATACAGGACGCTTTGTATGTAAATTTTTCTAAGTTAGAACTCTCAAGAGTGATAGACAACACTATTTCAAACGCTATAAAATACTCCAAAAATAGAACAAAGATAGAGATAAAACTAAAAAAAGAAGATGAAAGCATAGTTTTGAGTATAAAAGATGAAGGAAAAGGCATAGAAGATACTAAAAAGATTTTTGATAGGTACTACCGAGGTGACAAGATAAGTGGTGGCTTTGGGATAGGATTGAGTATAGTGAAAAATATATGCGATAAAAATGGTCTACATGTAGAGGTGAAATCAAAACTTAAAAACGGTTCAGAATTTATATATTTTTTTAGAAGATAATTTCAATTAAACGAAATGAAATATTTTAACAAATCAACGAACACTTTTGATGTTATATAATTGTCAAATAAGAGCTAAGTATGTTATAATGTTCGTTAAATAGGTAGTTGTACGTTCCCGCTTTGAGGCAACGTACAACGGTCGGGCTGAGCTTAGCCCGACCGTTATGTTAAGACAAGGAATTTTATATGTATGTGCAACCAGACAAACAGAATATTGATAAAGTTTTTTCAAATACAACATACTACATTGATTTTTATCAAAGACAATACAAATGGACAAAAGAACCTGTTGAAATATTACTAGGCGATATATTTTATAGATTTAATTCTGAATATGAAAAATATAAGACGAATGAAATTGAGCTAGAAGAACTTATAGAAAAGTACAACTGGTACTACTTAAATACATATGTAACGAATAAAACAGATGGTAAACTTTTTATAGTTGATGGGCAACAAAGATTGACTACACTTACATTAATTTTGATAAAATTATATAATTTATCAAAAGAATTTGAATCAGAATTAAGTGAATGGATTTCAACTAAAATAGTTGGTCTTTCAGGGTATAAAAAGCAATTTTGGATGTACCATGCAGATCATATCAAAACAATGGAACAGCTTTTTAATAATGAAGAATATTCAAAAATAGATACAACTTCAGGTATTACTGCAAAAAACATGTTAGATAACTATAAAGTAATTGACAAATTTATTAATAAAAGAATAAGTGACAAACACAAGCTTGAAAGCTTTATTTTTTATTTTTTAAAAAGATTAGTTTTAATTAATTTAGATGTATCACAAACGGATGTTCCTATGGTATTTGAGGTTATTAATGATAGAGGGGTAAAACTTAAGCCCTATGAAATATTAAAAGGTAAACTTTTAGGACAGATAAAAAAAGATGAATTAGAAAGCTTAAAATTAAATGAATTATGGGATGATAATATAAATGATATAAATAGTTATTCCGAAGATGAAGTAGATGAGTTTTTTATGTATTATTTAAGGGCAAAATATCCAGATACAAAAGGTGAGGCTGTTAAATATGATACAAAAAATTACCATAGAACTATTTTTTCTATAAAAGATATTGAGCTAGAACATAATGATGTCAACATTAAAAAATTTCTAAAAAATGAATTTGATTACTATTCAAAACTATACATAAAGATTTTAAAATATTTCGATGAATATAATGAGAGTTATAAATTTGTATTTTTTAATTCATTGACAGATATGGATACACAATTTTTGCTAATATTATCTGCATGTTGTGTAAACGATCAAGAAGAAGATGAAAAAATAAAAATAATATCTCAAGAGGTAGATAAATTTTATGTACTTTCTCAATTACAAAGAAGTTGGGATAGCAATAAGTTTTCTGAATATGTATATCAAATTAGCAACGAAATAAGAGAAAAGAACTGTGATGATATTCCCTCTATATTTTCAAAATATCTTAAACAATTTATTACCGCAAAAAGAGCTATAGAAACTAATGAGGAATTTTCATATACCTTATTTAAAGATACTGGTATTAGTTTAAGCCCAAGATTTAAAAGATATTTTTTTGCAAGAGTAGAGTATTTTATATCAACAAACACAAAAATGAATATGAAACAAGATTTTAGTGATTTAGTTACAAAAACTGGTTCAGTTAACGGTTTTCATATAGAGCATATTCTATCTTTCAATGATGAAAATTTAGACTTTTTTAATAATGATGAAGAGGTTTTTGAAAATGAAAGAAATAGACTTGGAGGGCTTTTATTATTAAAAGGCAAAGATAATATTTCTAGTAGCAATGAGCTATATATAGATAAATTAAAAACATATGCCAATACATTATATTGGAATGAAACGTTAAGAGAAGATACATATAAATCTAAATTAGACTTTACAAGCTTAACACAAAAATACAACTTAAACTTTCAGTTTTATAATACTTTTGGTAAAGAAGAATTAGAATATAGACATAAACTTCTTTTTGAAATAAGTAGTATAATATGGTCTAAGTCTATTGAAGATAATAAGGAAGAAGTTAATGCCAGAAATAAGTAGATTCTATGGAATAGCAATTACAATGAACTTTAGAGAGCATAACCCACCTCATTTTCATGCAACTTATCAAGATTATGAAATATCTGTAGATATAAAAACAGGTTTAGTAAATGGTAAAATGTCAAAGAGAGCTTTAAAGATGGTTTTGAATGGCTAGACTTATATAAAGATGAATTAATGGAAGACTGGAACTTGGCTCAAGACAGAAAAGCTTTACTTAAAATACCACCATTAGCATAAGGAGAGTAAATGTTCTTACATGTAAATGAAGCAAATTATATAACTGAGTATCAGTTAAAATTGAAATTTAATAATGATGAAATTAGAACTGTAGATTTAAAAGATGAATTGTTTGGAGAGGTTTTTGAACCTCTTAAAGATAAGCAATTTTTTAAAGATTTTTTCATATCACATAATACTGTAGAATGGAAGAATGGGGCAGATTTTGCTCCTGAATTTTTATTTAAAATTGGGCAAAAAGTATAACAACCCCATGCAGCTAGCCACCAACTAATTGTAGTATTCCACTTCGCTACATACAGCAATTGACAGCCGACCGTTAAAATAGTTCACATGTAGAGGTAAAATCAAAACCTAAAATGGGTTCAGAATTTATATATACTTTTTTGCTACAATATTAAAAAACAAGAGGAATACAAATGTTAACAATAGGCGACAAAGCACCATCAGTTACTCTTCCAAATCAAGATGAAGTAGAAATTAGTTTAAGAGATTTAGAGGGTAAGTGGGTAGTTTTATACTTCTATCCAAAAGATAACACACCAGGATGTACAACTGAAGCATGCGAGTTTACTGAGGCTCTTCCTGATTTTGATGGACTAAATGCTGTTATTTTAGGTATTAGCCCAGATAGTCCTAAAAAACATTCAAACTTTATAGCTAAAAAAGAACTACTTATAACTCTTTTATCAGATGAGAGTAAAGAGGTGTGTGAAAAGTATGGTGTATGGCAACTTAAAACGATGTGTGGAAAAGAGTACATGGGCGTAGTTCGTTCAACTTTTCTTATCTCTCCAGAAGGTAAGATTGAAGCTCTATGGGAAAAAGTGAGAGTTAAAGGGCATGTTGAAAATGTAAAACAAAAGCTTGAAGAGTTGACTAAATAGCATAATCATAAAGTAGATTTGTAATCCACTTTATGATTTTATAAGATGTTTAAAATTTAAATATTTATATTCAATACTGCTTCTATCCATCTATCTCTTTTTGCCTTTATTGGCTGCACTTCTTTTACGTTGATTCTATCAGACGATACTTTATACTTTTTAACTAACTCATTTTTTATTGAATTTGCTCTTTGAGATGCTAGTTTTTTCAGAGTACTTGTAGATATTTTGATGTTTTTCATTAATTCGTTTTTCATTTTATCGTTTAGTGCGATGACATCTATTTGAGGATTATCTTTTTTTATAACTGTTTTATTGTCATCACTCATCTTTATTATCTCAAAACTTTTTTTAAGTTCACTATATTGTTCTTGCGAAAACTGTTTTATGTATAACTCTTGTAAAATAACACCGTATACATTGGCTTCGTCTTCTTTGGCAACTTTTTTTGTTTTTAACGCTTTTTGTACTATTTTGACAAACTCGTCATTTTGTAATTGTTTAAGATCATAAATATCGTCATATCCACCAGTGACATCTATTTTTAACTTTGGTCTTTTCTCTAAGATTTTTTGAATATTGTTTAGTTTTTCTTGTTCAGTTGAGATTATCAGAGCGGAACCTCTGTCGAAATCTATAGATTTTAGCTCGTCACCATCAATACCAAGCATATTTCCAAGCATTCTAAATGGTGCAGTTACTATTCCAGTTATCATGTTGCCAAGAGCTCTCCAAACAACACCTCCGTAACTAAAATCAGGATCATTTATGTCGCCTTTTACTGGCATATCTATGTCTATTTGCCCATCAGCATCTTTTAAAAGTGCTATTGCAAGCTCTAGCGGCAGACTGGTTGCTGTAGGACTATTGACTATTTCACCTACTTCAAGTGTGTCTATATTTAGTTTGTTATCACCAACTAAAGCAGACTTTTCAATAGTATATTTTAAGTCCATAGAGAGTTTACCTTTTTCTATTTTATAGCCAACAAATTTGCTCGAATAAGGAGTAAGCGAGGTTAAATCTATGTTTTTAAATAGCACATTTAGATTAGCATTTTCACTAATGCTGAAAGGCAATAATGCACCTTGTATATCAGCATAACCATACTTGTCAATTTTACCTGTTAGACTTAGCTTTGTAGGTGTAGTAGTTTGAAAGTCAATAGATGATAAATCTCCATTTATATCATGAATATGGGTTTTAAATGGAAAGGGAAGAGAAAAATCACTAAAATCAGACGTTCCATTAGTGAGTTTCATAGGACCTATTTTGATTTTTATATTACTCTTTTTTTCTTCTTTTATTTTTTCTTTACTCTCTTTTACAATTCCTGAAAAATTTGTTGTTCCATTTTTGTCTATATGAAGTCTAACAAAAGGTTCACTGATATTTAGACTTTTTATAGAAAACTCTTGTGGGCTATGAGTATATTTTAGCTTATTGATACGTAGTTTTTTCCACTCTAAAAGTCTCTTATTATCTTGTGTATTAAATAGCAGATTATTGATAGTAGCATTCGAAATAACTTTTAAGTTTAAACTTTTTTTGTAAGTAACTTCAAGATGTGTTTTTGTGTCTACTGTAGCAGTTTTCATATCTAAGTTCACGTAAGGCTTTGCATACGCAACATAGTCCATAACATTAAAGTTTTTAAGTGTTATATCATTGTTTAGTTTAAATGGTTTTGTAAGAATAGTTCCATGTGATTTTAATGTAGATTTCTTGTTGATAATAGCATCTAAATTAAATCCAATAGGAGTCTTGTTATCTAGTGAAATATCCTTTACATGTAGTGATATTTTTGTTAAATCTGTTTTGATCGGTTCATTTCCCATGCCATCTATAAAAGCAACAGTAGCATCATGAAGATAAGTATTTTTTAGCAAAAATGACCACTTGTTCTCTGAGCTATTTCCTGTTGTATTACTCTCTTTTGATGCCTTATTACTAAATGCTTTTACCAAGCTTAGTTCTTTATTTTTATCTAAGAGTGCCAATATGTAAGGGTTGTTAGCACTTAATTTGTCTATCACTATCTCTTTTTTTGGCCATTTAAAGTTAAAATCATCAAGTTTTATTTTAGGGATTTTTATAATAGTATTATGCGATTTATTGTTCATTATTTCAAGGTTAGATATTTCTGCTTTTGCATCATTTATGGTTAGCTTAAGCTCCTTAGAGAGGTCTATTTTGTATGGTATTTTTAGACTCAATTGTCCAGTATAAAGACTTGCATCAAAATCTGGCAGAGCGTAAGTATAGAAACTAGGAAGCTTTAAATTTTTTATACTTATTTCACCATATAATTTGAGAGGATTTAGTCTAACGCCACCTTCCCAAAGTAACTCTCCATCTTTGTTGATTTTTGTTATAAAATTATGAGCATTAAGAGCATCTTTTTTAGTACTAATGTCGTGTGCTTTAAAGCTGTAAGGACCAAGATTTACTTTGAACTCTTTTTCACCTCTTAAATCACTGAACTTTAGATTTCCATTTGTTATTTTAAATTTTAGTAGAGTGATTGTAGGTAGCTCAAAAGAGCCTTTAGTTTCTAGTTGTTGTGATTTTGTATGTTTTGAAGGGTCAATTATGCTCTCAAAGTTGAGTTTACCATCTTTTTTTAGAGTTGCATATATTTTTGGTGAGTCTATATTTAACTCTCCAAAAAGAAAAGTACCCTCTAAAAGACCAATAGGCATATAATCAATAAAAATATTTTTAAATCCTATAACAGGTCTGTTGCTTAAATCTTTTAACAATATATTACCAATCTCTAAATCAAAAGTGTAAGGGTTAAATTTTGCTTTTCCTATCTCTACATGTAGACCTAGTTTTTCTTGTAAAATGGGAGTTGTTTTATTGGTTAAGAACCAAGGAATAAAGATAAAACCAAAAATAGTATAAAGAAGTATAAAAAATGCAATCCAAAATTTAAAACTTTTAATATATTTCATCTCTATCTCCATTTAAGATATAATTATTAAGATTGTAACATATTAAGGATAAAATTTGTTAGTACATATATGCTGTTCAGTTGACAGTCACTTTTTTCTACAAAAACTGCAACAACTCTACCCAAAAAAAGAGTTGATAGGTTTTTTTTATGATCCAAATATACATCCATATAGTGAGTACCAACTTCGCCTTTTAGATGTCAAAAGAAGTTGTGATAAACTAGGAATCAGGCTTATAGAAGGTGAGTATGATTATGAAGGTTGGCTTGAAGCGGTAAAAGGTTTAGAAGATGAACCAGAAAAAGGAAAGAGGTGTACAGTTTGTTTTGATAACCGTCTTGAAGCCACAGCAAAAAAAGCAGTAGAACTTGGCATAAAAGAGATAACAACAACACTACTAACAAGCCCTAAAAAATCGATTGAACAGTTAAAAGCAAATGCTTTACATGTAGAGCAAAAATACTCTTTACATGTAGATACCCCCGATTTTAGAGTTGGTGGAGGAACGCAAGAGCAGTTTGCAATGGCAAAAAAAGATATGCTTTATCATCAAAACTATTGTGGTTGTATGTTTGCTCTTGGCAAGCAAAGAGAGTCACAAGATAGACTAAAAGATGAGTTTATGACTCCACTCATAGCACAAATCCAACCAAGTTCTATTGAAGACAGAATCCAGCTTTATGAAGAGGTGATAGAGTGTGAAAAAAGAGGGGAAAAGTTTAGACTTAAAAGAGAGAAGTTTTTAAACTATAGATTGTTGCAAGGTTTGGTAAAACTAAAAAAAGAGCCGATTGAGAGTTTTATTCTTTTCTACTCAGTTTTAAGTCGAACATTTACAAAAGGAAAGATAGAATTTATTGAAGACGGTATAGGTTATTTCAACCGAGAAGAGATACTTTTTGTAGATATAGAGAAGTTGAATTTAGTCACAAATAAAGAGTACAAAAGCGTAAAAGAGTTGATGAAAAAACCTTTACATGTAGATGAAGAGTTAGCACTGAGAAAAGAGCTTAGTGATTCCAGTTTTTTGAGTTTAAGTCCTATAATAATAGTAGATAAATTAGAAGATGAGAAGTATGAAATTTCAATAAAATCAAAAACGTACATAGATGTTAGGGAAATTTTAGTAAAGATTAGGTAAAATGATAAGATTTTATAAAATTATTAAAAGGCTTTGATTTGAACAATATTGATGTTGTAGAGATTCAGAAGATTTTACCACATAGATTTCCATTTTTGTTACTAGATAGGATAACAGACCTCAAGGAAGGCGAGTCTATTGAAGGTTTTAAAAACGTAACTATTGGTGAGCATATATTTCAAGGACACTTTCCAGATCACCCCATCTATCCTGGTGTTATGATTGTTGAAGGAATGGCACAAGCTGGTGGTGTTTTAGCATTTAAAAGTGCAAGCCAAGAAGACCAAGAAGCTGCAAAAGATAAAGTTGTATATTTTATGAGTATTGACAAGTGTAAATTTAGAGCTCCTGTTACTCCTGGCGATAGATTGGTTTACAAACTTGAAGTTATTAAGCGAAGAGGAAATATCTGGGTTCTTGGTGCAAAAGCATTTGTTGATGAGAAACTGGTTTGCGAAGCTGAATTAAAAGCGATGATAGTAGACAAATAGAATGTCAAATATTCACCCAAATGCAATCATAGAAGCTGGTGCAACTATAGCAAATAATGTAAAAGTAGGTGCATTTACGCATATTTCAAAAGAGGCTATTTTGGAAAGTGGCGTTGAGATTATGCAAGGCGCACAGATTTATGGCAATACGACTATTGGTGAAAATACAAAAGTTTATCCTTACGCAGTAGTTGGAGTGCCTCCCCAAGATAGCGGTTATACTGCTGAGGATGATGTAAAAGTTATTATTGGTAAAAACTGTAAAATCCGTGAGTTTGTGACTATCAATTCTGGAACAACTCATGGCGGAGGAGTTACGCGTGTTGGTGATGATTGTTTTATTATGATTTATTGTCATATAGCTCATGATTGTCAAGTTGGAAACAGTGTTACTATGGCAAACAATGCAGGTTTAGCAGGTCATGTAGAGATAGGAAGTTTTACGGTCATTGGCGGTATGACACCGATTCATCAGTTTGTAAAGATTGGTGAGGGTTGTATGATTGGTGGAGCTAGTGCTATTAGCCAAGACATTCCTCCATTTTGTTTGGCCGAGGGTAATCGTGCAGTTGTAAAAGGCTTGAATGCAATTGGACTAAAAAGACGATTTGAAAAAGATGACATACGTGCACTTCAAGGTGCATTTAGAAAACTATTTAGAAGTGGTAAGCCCATCAAAGATGTGGCAGAAGAATTTTTGAAAAATGAAAAAAATAAGAAAGTATTGCAAATGTGTAGTTTTATAAAAGAGACTACGCGTGGTATACCTTACGAGAGGAAGAGATAAATGATAAATAAAGAGTGTAGTTTCTGTGGCTCAAGAGAGAGTAGTGACACAAGACTAATAGCTGGAGAAGGTGTTTTTATATGTGAACACTGTGTGATTTCAGCACATAAGATATTTTTTGGCGATGTAAAAGAGGAAGAGCAAAAAAAGAGTAGTGAGCTTATAGAACAAGAGTTACTAACTCCAAAACAGTTGAAAACCATGCTAGATAAGTTTGTAATTGGACAGGACCGTGCTAAAAAAGTATTTTCTGTTGGTGTATATAATCACTACAAAAGAATATTTAAGCAATCAATTATCGAAGATGATGATACAGAAATATCAAAATCAAATATACTTCTTGTTGGACCAACAGGAAGTGGTAAAACGCTTATGGCTCAAACTATGGCTAAGTTCTTGGACGTTCCTATTGCCATATGTGATGCAACTAGCTTAACAGAAGCTGGATATGTTGGAGAAGATGTTGAGAATATTTTAACAAGACTACTTCAAGCAGCTGATGGTGATGTAAAACGTGCTGAACAAGGCATAGTTTTTATAGATGAGGTAGATAAAGTAGCTCGTATGAGTGAAAACCGTTCAATTACAAGAGATGTTAGTGGAGAGGGAGTTCAGCAAGCTCTTCTAAAAATTATTGAGGGAAGTTTAGTAAACATACCACCAAAAGGTGGAAGAAAACATCCTAATCAAGAGTTTTTACAGATAGATACTGCAAATATACTGTTTATTTGTGGTGGTGCATTTGATGGTCTTGAAGATATAATCAAAAGAAGAATTGGTAATAATGTTTTAGGTTTTGATCAAGAAAAAAGAGCTAAGAGTGATGATGTAAAACTTTTTGAAGAGATTGAGCCGGATGATTTGGTTCATTATGGTCTTATCCCTGAACTTATCGGTCGTTTACATGTGACTGCAACTCTTGGTGAGATAACAGAAGATGAGATGGTAAGAATTCTTACAGAACCTCAAAATGCAATATTTAAACAGTATAAGAAACTTTTTGCGATAGATAATGTAGAACTTAACTTTGAAGATGAAGCATTAAGAGAAGTGGCAATTTTAGCGATAAAAAGGAAAACAGGCGCAAGAGGACTTAGAAGTATCATGGAGGAGATTATGACAGATATTATGTATGAACTTCCAGAGCTCGATGGTTATGAGGTTTTGATAACAAAAGATGTAGTAATCAATGGTGAAAAACCGTTGTATATTAAAAAAAATAAGAAGAGTGCATAATGATTTTAGACAATTTAATCGGTTTTTTCTCAAATGATATGAGTATTGATCTTGGAACTGCAAATACGTTGGTATTACTAAAAGGAAAGGGCATCATTATTAATGAGCCTTCAGTTGTTGCGGTTCAACGTGACAAGTATGGCAGACAGAAAATTTTAGCTGTTGGTAAAGAGGCTAAAAATATGGTCGGTAAAACACCAGGAAACATAGAGGCAATTCGCCCTATGAGAGATGGTGTGATTGCGGATTTTGATATGACTGAGAAAATGATACGTTATTTCATTGAAACTGCTCATAAAAGAAAAAGCTTTTTAAGACCTCGAATCATCATCTGTGTTCCTTATGGACTTACACAAGTAGAGAGAAAAGCAGTACGTGAGTCTGCTATGAGTGCAGGAGCTAGAGAGGTTTTCTTAATTGAAGAGCCTATGGCAGCTGCTATTGGAGCTGGACTTCCTATACGTGATCCTAAAGGAAGTTTAGTCGTAGATATTGGTGGTGGTACTACTGAGATTGGTGTTGTTTCTCTTGGTGGACTTGTGATTAGTAAGTCAATTAGAACTGCTGGTGATAAGATAGATCTTGCTATTGTTGAGTATGTAAAGAGAAAATACAACTTGCTTATTGGTGAGAGAACTGGTGAGGAGATTAAGATAGAAATTGGAACAGCAGTTTCTCAAGATGAGCCACTTAGTATGATGGTGAAAGGGCGTGATCAAGTGAGCGGACTGCTTAGTAGAATTGAGCTTACAAGTGAAGATGTAAGAGATGCTACAAAAGAGCCACTTCGTGAAATAGCAGATGCACTAAAAGATGTTCTTGAAGTAATGCCTCCTGATCTTGCTGGTGATATTGTTGAAAATGGTGTTGTACTTACTGGTGGAGGAGCTTTGATTCGTGGAATCGATAAATATCTTGCTGATATAGTAAAACTTCCGATATTTGTTGCAGATGAACCACTTTTAGCAGTTGCTAAAGGAACTGGAAAAGCACTTGAAGAGATAGGGTTATTACAACAATTAGCAAATGAGTAAATTTAAATTTATTTTTTTTATAGCGATATTTGTTGCTATATCATTAAAGTATGGAGGTAATGTTAGAGGTGTTTTTTCCAAAAATACCAATAGTATTCTCTCAACATATTTAGAAATAAAAACAACTGTTGGACAAAGTGTAACAGAGCACTTTGCTCAGCAAAAAGAGATAAAAGAGCTTAGAGTTGCAAATAGAAATTTAGAAAACTCAGCAGAAGTTTTGAGTGCATTTGCATCAAAACTTAATGATGTTCTAAAAGCCAATGAGATAGAAAAGTATGCGCCAAAAGTCAAGTTGATACGATCAATTGCTTATGTAAATTTGAATGATTATTATAAAGTATGGATTGATTATAAAGATTTTAACTCTTCTCGTATATATGGACTTTTGAATCGTGGAAGTAGTGCTGGAATAGTAGTTGAAAAAGATGGAAATCCTATGGCTCTGTTATTAGGTGATCCAAAATCTATATTTTCTGTTTTTGTGGGAGAAGATAAAATTCCAGGTGTTGTGATGGGTAGGAATAAAGAGGTACATGTAAACTATATACCACTATGGATGAATCCCAAAGTAGGAGATGAAGTGACAACTAGTGGATTGGATGGTATATTTTTTGGTGGAGTAAGGGTAGGGATTGTAACAAAAATTATAAAAGAGGAGTTATCTAAAACAGCGATTATTGAGCCTTATAGCAGAATAAGCGTACCGTCTTATTATCATATCATAGAGCAAAATTGAATTCAGAACCAACCCTGGGTTTGAATTGAATTTTACATAGGAAATAAAGATGCCAAAAAGAGAAGATATAAAAACCATTTTATTGATAGGATCAGGTCCTATCATAATAGGACAAGCATGTGAGTTTGACTACTCAGGAACACAAGCAACAAAGACACTTAAAGAGTTGGGTTATAGAGTTGTTTTAGTTAACTCAAATCCAGCTACGATTATGACAGACCCAGAGTTTGCAGATAGAACTTATGTAGAACCAATTAACGAAGAGATTATCGCAAAAATTATTAAAAAAGAGAATGTTGATGCAGTTTTACCAACCATGGGTGGGCAAACTGCACTAAATGTAGCTATGAGTATGCACGAAAAAGGTATGCTTGAAGGTATTAAATTTCTTGGAGCGAAACCAGAAGCGATAAAAAAAGGTGAAGATAGACAAGCTTTTAAAGAGGCGATGATAAAGATAGGTATGGATCTGCCTGTTAGTAGATATGCTTACAATATGGAAGATGCACTAAAGGCTTCCGAGACAATAGGTTTTCCTCTTATTATTCGTGCTTCATATACTCTTGCTGGTGGTGGTAGTGGTGTTGCTTATAATATCGATGAGTATAAAGAGTTAGTTGAAACTGGACTTGAAATCAGCCCAATTACAGAGATACTCATAGAGGAATCACTCTTGGGTTGGAAAGAGTACGAAATGGAGGTTATCCGTGATAGTGCGGATAACTGTATCATCGTATGTTCAATCGAAAACTTTGACCCTATGGGAGTTCATACAGGTGATTCTATAACTATGGCTCCAGCTCTTACTCTTACAGACAAAGAGTATCAAAAGATGAGAAATGCCTCTTTTGCAATTTTACGTGAGATAGGTGTTGATACTGGTGGAAGCAACGTTCAATTTTCAGTCTGTCCAAATACAGGACGTATGACGGTAATCGAGATGAACCCAAGAGTAAGTCGCTCTTCTGCACTTGCAAGTAAAGCAACAGGTTATCCAATTGCAAAAGTAGCTACACTTCTTGCGGTCGGTTTTACTCTTGATGAGATTACAAATGACATTACTGGAACTGCGGCATCTTTTGAACCAGTAATTGACTACATAGTTACAAAGATTCCTCGTTTTACATTTGAAAAATTCCCTATGGCTAACTCTACTTTGACAACAAGCATGAAGAGTGTTGGTGAAGTTATGGCGATAGGAAGAACTTTTAAGGAATCTTTCCAAAAAGCTCTGTGTTCACTTGAAACGGGGCTTAGTGGTTTTGATGAGATAACGTATGATGATGAGAAACTAAAACAAGAGATTCGTCGTCCAAATGAAGTAAGAATGCTTTGTGTCATGGAAGCAATGGGTCGTGGAATGAGTGTTAATGAACTCTATGAGCTTAGTAAGATAGACAAGTGGTATCTCAATCAATTTAAAGAGATACTCGAACTTGAAAAAAAGTTAGATATGTTTGCTTTAAATGATGAAAAACTTCTTAGACTTGCAAAAAGTTATGGATTTTCAGATAAGAAAATTGCTTGGTTAATAAACAAGTACGACAATTTACAACTTACGCAAAATGATATTTACACAGCTCGTGAAAAGTTAGGAATAAAATTGGAATACAACGAAGTAGATACTTGTGCAGCAGAGTTTAAAGCATTGACTCCATACCTCTACTCAACAACCAACATAACTAAACTTCCTGAACAAAAAGTTGAAAAAACAGATAAGAAAAAAGTTATGATTATTGGCGGTGGACCAAATAGAATCGGACAGGGAATTGAGTTTGATTACTGTTGTGTTCATGCGTCATATGCTCTTCGTGATTTGGGAGTTACAACAATCATGTATAACTGTAACCCTGAAACAGTTTCAACTGACTATGATACGAGTGATATTCTTTACTTTGAGCCAATAGATTTTGAACACGTTAGAAGTGTAGTTGAGAGGGAAAATCCAGATGGAATTATTGTTCATTTTGGGGGACAAACTCCGCTTAAAATAGCAAAAAGACTTACTGTTATAGGTGGAAAAATCATTGGAACAACTGCGAGAGTAATTGATGAGGCAGAAGATAGAGAAAAATTTGCCAAATTTTTAAGAGACAATGATATAAATCAACCAAACAATGCAACAGCAACTACTAAAGAAGAAGCCATAAAATATTCTAAAGAGATAGGTTATCCTATTTTGGTTCGTCCTTCGTATGTTCTTGGAGGACGTGGAATGAGAACCGTATATAACGAAGATGAGCTTAGTCAGTATATGGATGAAGCAGTGAGTGTTTCACATAACTCCCCAGTTCTTTTAGACCAATTCTTAGACCGTGCAATTGAGCTTGATGTTGATGCAGTTTGTGATGGAAAAGATGTATACATCGGTGGAATCATGCAACATATCGAGGAGGCTGGAATCCATAGTGGAGATAGTGCTTGTTCTTTACCAACAGTGAGCTTAAGTGATAGACTAATCAAAAAAGTAGAATCTCAAACTAGAAAAATTGCATTGAATCTTGGCGTTGTTGGACTTATGAATATTCAATATGCAATTTATAAAGATGATGTATATATGATAGAAGTTAATCCAAGAGCTAGTAGAACAGTTCCATTTGTATCTAAAGCGACAGGAATTCCTTTAGCAAAAGTTGCAACTAGAGTTATGTATCAAGGTGACTTGAAAGAAGCACTGAATTTTTACGATAAGTATAATGTTGTTGAAGAAGTTGGTAACATATTAAAACCAAAATTAAAAGGGCATGTATCTATAAAAGAAGCAGTTTTCCCATTTAGTAAGCTTTCAGGTGCAGATCTGATTTTAGGACCTGAAATGAAGAGTACAGGTGAAGTTATGGGTATAAGTGATTCATTTGCAACATCTTTTGCAAAGTCACAAATAGCATCTAGTAACATGATCCCAGGAAGTGGTACAGTTTTTATATCTCTAACAGATGAAGATAAAGCCTATGCAAAAAATATTGGCGCAGGTTTTGAAAAACTTGGCTTTAAAATTTTAGCAACGGGTGGAACTCACAGTGCTTTAGTGATGGCAGGAGTCAAGTCAGAATTTGTTCACAAGATAAGTGAAGGTAGACCAAACATAGAAGATAAGCTCAAAAATGGTGATGTAGATTTAGTTATCAATACAAGTGATGCAAAATCAAGTAAAGATGATGCTAAAAAAATACGTCAATCTGTTCTTAGATTTAACATACCTTATTTTACAACTATCGCAGCTGCACGTGCTGCTGCTGAATCTATAGAGCATATAGAAGATGGCAGTGCTTTAGAGCCTAAAGCACTGCAAGACTACCTACAATAAAATGTTAAACCAGCAGTTAGTCTATCTCGTTCAGACTGAGACTACTGCTGGATTTCTTTCACAAAACTCCTTCGCCCTCGCAACTTCAAAACAAAGAGACAAGAAACAACCATTTATCAGATGTGTAGACTCCCTAAAAACACTAAAAGAGTTCACAAGAGTCCCAAAAAAGTTCAAAAATGGGGTCAGGCGCTCAAATGAAACTACTTTTATTTATCCAAATGGCAAAGCATTGAGGGTGGTTAAAGATAAGGAACATCTAAATTTTTTAAAAAAACTAAAGTGGACTTACTCCTCTTCTGCAAATCTAACTTCACAATTTTTTGAAGAAAATTATGCGAAGCAAAAAGCTGATATAATAGTAGAAGACAGTAGAGGTTTTTTTGAAAGTAGACCATCAAGCATGATAAAAATAAATAGAAAAAAAGCAAGGAAATTAAGATGATAAATCGAATACTAGGTTCTGTGTTTATGGGATTGATGTTTGTAAGTATTTTAGATTTTTTATATTTTATAGGCTTAAAACTTAATTATTTTGATTTCTATAAAATAGATGTCTACTTTAATGTACTATTTTTTGACAATCAAAATTTCTATATTTTGCTTCCTTTATCTTTCGTAGTTGGCTATATGACTATGTATAGTAAATTAGCAAAGCAGTTTTTAAAAATCTATGTTTTAGTTATTATATTTTCAGCAATAACACTCTACGAGCCAATAGGAAAAAGCTTAGGAGAGATTGTTTTTTTACAAGATAATCAACGTTTCAAATTTGGATCAACTACTTTTAGCGGATCAACCCTTTACGAAGGAAGAACTACTATTTATATCTATAGAAATGATTTAGCAAAAACAATAAAATTAGCAAAAGAGAAAGTAAAAAACATAACAGTACAATAATGAACTTTATTTTAGTAGTTTTTTAATAGTTAAAGCCGATAAAGTGAGCCCAAAACTTCCAGTTACTCCAATAAAACTACCAAGTTCTTTACAATTTGGAAGTTCACTAGAAAAGACAACGTCAAACTTCTTCTTAAAACCTATCTTTTTTAGCTCAGAGCGGAATTTTTTTGCCAAGCCATCTGTGTGAGTTTCCCATATATCTACTATCTCTATTTTTGTTGGGTCTAGTTTTTTTGCACCACCCATGGAGCTAATGAGTTTGTGAGAGATTTTTTGTGCAATTGCTACTTTTGCAGGCATATCATCAATGGCGTCTATGACTAAGTCAAATGGTTCAAAATCAAACTCTTCAACCCACGTAGGAGTTATTTTTAAATCATATCCCTTTATGCCGGGGTAGAGTTCTTTCATTCTTTCTACTTTTACAGCCCCAACTGCTTCACTTCCAAGTTGCCTATTTTGGTTTGTCACTTCAAAAGTATCAAAATCAACGATAGTAATGGAGCCAATACCTGTACGATACAGAGAGTCTAAACAAAAGCCACCAACTCCACCAACACCTAAAAGAAGCACTTTCTTATTTTGTAGTTTTTCAAAGTCATCTTCAAAAAGCAGTCTAGTTCTTGAAAATCTATCAGTCATTATTTATCCAGTGAGTAAGTTTTTCTATATCTTCATAAGCACTCATATCAAGTTTAATAGGAGAAATAGAAACATAACCATCTTCAATGGCACTCAAATCACAAGTTTTGTTTGGGCTTGGCTGCCACTCTAGTATGTGAGTTCCTATCCAGTAGTACTCTTCCCCTCTAGGGTTTCTATGTAAGTGCGCATCATTTCCATACTCTTTGTAGCCTGCATGAGTTATCTTTATACCTTTACATGTAGACTCTGTTATAGGTGGAAAATTTACATTTAAAAACTTTCTTTTCTCTAGTGGAAAACCACCATTAAGTACTTTTTTTGCTATATCGTGAGCATATTTTTTTGCTAAATCATATCCATGATTAGCAATAGAAGCTGGCCCATTTGAGTAGACTTGAGAAAAAGAGATGGCAGGTATGCCTTGAAGTACGGCTTCCATAGCTGCACTTGCAGTTCCACTATAGGTGATATCTTCACCCATATTTGAGCCCTTATTTATGCCACTTACGACTAAATCAGGAAGTTTATCTTCTTTAAAAAGTGCATAAAGTGATAGATAGACACAATCACTTGGTGTTCCATCATCAAGTTTGAAAAAGTCATCTTCAATTTCAACAAATCTAAGAGGACGTGTGAGAGTCAAGGAGTGTCCACAAGCTGATTTTTCTGTAGTTGGTGCTACAACAATCACATGTCCTAAAGGTTTCATAGCTTCAATAAGGGCTTTTAAACCTTCACTTTCAAATCCATCATCATTGGTTATAAGTATACGTTTTTGCATTAAATCTCTTTTTTGACGAATTATAACATTTACTACACAAAAAGACGATACTATGCATATAGAAAGAAAAAAAGGAGAACATTATGTGTATGATGCAAGCACCTGTAAACAGAAAAACACCAACTGTACGTAAATATAAAAAGCGTGAATCTCAGACGAGAACTCCTTTTAATAAAGAACTTTTGAAACCAGATTTAGATTTTGTTGATGAAAGACGTGTAGAAAAAGTAGAAGATAAAGGATTTTTTGCTAAACTTTTCAATTAACCCAACATATGGAGAAATAATTGAAACTTTTACTGTCTGCACTTGAGCCATCTGGCAACTTACACATAGAACCAATACTCAACTCTATAGAAAATCATGAAATTTTTGGTATTTTTGACGAACGTTTTGGTAAACCTCTACTTCCTAGCCGTGCATTTTCAATCATGGGTTTTGTAGATGCGATTCCAAAGATACGTTTAGCAAAAAAAGCCATTAAAGATATGGCACAACTTAGTCTTCAAGTTGACAAAGTTATACTTATAGACTCTCCTGCATTTAACTTACCACTTGCAAAAGCTATAAAAGAGATAAATCCAGATGTTCATATCATATACTACATACTTCCTCAGGTTTGGGCTTGGAAAGAGAAGCGTGTGGCAAAAGTAGAAAAGTATTGCAATATTTTAGCCTCTATACTCCCATTTGAGCAGCAGTTTTACAATCGTGCCAAGTATGTTGGCCACCCCCTTTTAGATGAAATTCCAAAGTTTAAAGAGAGGTATGAAGAGACAGGGTATATTGCCTATCTTCCAGGGAGTCGTAAGAGCGAGATAAAAAAACTTATGCCCATCTATAAAGAGGTAGCAAAAAAGATAAATAAAAACAATATACTTGTAATTCCACAACATTTTAGCTCTACTGAAATTAAAGAAATATACGGTGACATAAAAGAGTTTGATATATCTCGTGATACTTATGAAGCTTTTCTTAAAAGTGAATTTGCTTTTGTCTGTTCTGGAACTGCTACACTTGAGGCGGCTCTTATAGGCGTACCATTAGTTTTAGCTTACAAAGCAAAAAGCTTTGATGCTTTTATAGCTAGGTTATTTGCTAAAGTACAGTACGTTGGCTTGGCAAATATCATCTTTGATTTTGCAAAGATTAAACCTCTTCATGTTGAGTTTCTTCAAGAAGATGTTACAGTAGAAAACTTGATAGAAGAGTATAATTATATGGATAGAGAGTTATACTTTAAAAATTCTAAAAAACTACATGCTATTTTGAAGCATGGTAGTCGTGATGAGATGATAAAGCTAATTAAGATATAATAAGAAAAATAATACAGAGGTATACAAATGAAATTACAGAAGTTTACTTCGTGCTTTAGTGCGAGGAATTTAAAAGGGACTCTGTTCCTTTTAAAGGAGACAGCATGATGGAACCAATGACTGAATATGGTCACAATAAACTAAAAGCAGAATTAAAAGATTTAAATAAAGTACAACGACCAGAAACTGTTATAGAGATTGATATTGCAAGAAGTCATGGAGATTTGAAAGAAAACTCTGAGTACCATGCAGCAAGAGAAAAACTAAGATTTATAGAGGGCAGGATAGGAGAGCTAGGAGAGTTACTAGTAAACTCTCAGCTAGTTGATCCATCGTCTTATGCGCATGACAAAGTTAGATTTGGTTCAACTGTAACTCTTGAAGATATGGAAACAGAAGAAGAGGTAACTTATGTCATTGTAGGAAGAACGGAGAGTAATCCAGATATTGGACTTATCTCTTTTCACACTCCACTTGCTCGTGGTCTTATGGGTAAAGCAGAGGGTGATGAGGTTGAGATAACTCTTCCTGTTGGTAAAAAAGAGTTTGAAATACTAAATGTTGAGTATAAAGATATAGGGTTCAGTAATGACTAGAGTAGCGATAATTGGAGCTAGTGGATATACTGGCTTAGAGTTAGTAAAAATACTTCACTCTCACCCTAAGTTTGAGATAACTTACGTCGGAACATCTCAAGGTGGAGAGAAGCTAAGTGAACTTCACCCAAGCCTGAAAGATATAGTAGAGTTTGATGTTTTAAAAAGTGATGCAAAAAAGATAGCTAAAGTAGCTGATTTGGCATTTTTAGCACTTCCGCATAAAGCTGCTATGGGCTTTGCAAAGGAGTTATTGGCTTTACATGTAAAGGTTGTAGACTTATCTGCTGATTATCGTTTAGAACTTGATACTTATGAGAAGCATTATTGTTCACATGAGGACAAAGAAAACTTATCAAATGCAGTGTATGGACTTCCTGAAATTTATAGAGAAGAGATAAAAAAAACCTCTTTAGTTGCAAATCCTGGTTGTTATCCAACAGCAACTCTTTTGGGGCTTCTTCCTTTTGTAAATTATATAGATGAAAATTACCCCATATTTGTAGATGCAAAAAGTGGTTTAAGTGGAGCTGGTAAAAAAGCAAATGATGTAACCCAATTTGTCAATATCAATGAAAACATGTTTGCGTATAATCCTTTTAAGCATAGACATTCACCAGAGATAAAAGAGAAATTAAAACTTCTTACATGTAAAGATTTTGAAGTCAATTTTGTACCCCATCTTATACCTATAACTAGAGGTGAATTAGTTAGCATATATTTAAAGTTAAATAGCGATATTGATGCAAAAAATATTTTAGAAGAGTTTTATAAAAATGAGCAATTTATAAGAGTTAGAGAAAATCCAGTTGATCTAAAATCAACAGCAGGTACAAATTTTTGTGATATTTTTGTAGCACAAAATGGAACATCACTATTTATATCTTCTAGTATAGACAACTTACTAAAAGGCTCTTCTTCAGGAGCAGTAGTTAATGCAAATATAATGTGTGGATATGAAGAAAACTTAGGAATTCCAATTTTTGCTTATGTGCCCTAAGATAAAAAATGGAGCTATTTTTATAGCTGATGCTCACGAGAATGATAGAAGAGATAAGTTCTATCAGTTTTTAAAGTTGATAGAATCAAGAGAGATAACTACACCTCAACTTTTTCTTATGGGAGATATGTTTGACTTACTTGTAGGTGAAGTTGAGTATAGCGTGAAGAAGTATCAAAACTATATAGATTTGATTGACTCTATTGCTCTACATGTAGAGGTTTATTACTTTGAAGGTAATCATGATTTTTCTCTTTCAAGTCTTTTTAAAAATATAAAAATTATACCAATAGAGCTTCACCCAATGCAGTTTAGCTTAGAAGATAAAACAGAAGTCTATCTTTCTCATGGAGATAAGTATGGTGGTTTTGTACACAATATCTATACTAAACTTATACGCTCAAAGTCACTTTTGAAGATTTTAAATCTTGTTGATACAAAAATAGATAATTACATCTCTAAAAAAATAGAAAATGACCAATTTAGAAAAAAAATATGCTCTACAATAGAGAACTTTGAAAAGATAATAAGTTCTAAAATACCAAATTATAGTGCAAAGCAAAATAGTTATATTGTAGAAGGACATTACCACCAAAACTACCGTTTTACACAAAAGAATATAAATTATATCAATTTACCATCTTTTGCGTGTAATCAAAGTTATTTTATTGTAGAATGTTTTCAGAATGAAAAATTTGCGCTAAGGGGCTGCAATGTTTGATGATGATGTATTAAAAGTAGGCTCCAATGAAATGGAGCTAGTAGATTTTCGTATCCTGAAACAGGAAGAAGATAAGGTTTATGAAGGAATATACGGAGTAAATGTAGCGAAAGTAAGAGAGATTATAAAAATCCCTAAGCTAACAGAACTTCCAGGTGTTCCAGATTATATAGAAGGCATTTTTGACCTTCGTGGTGTTGTTATTCCTGTAGTGAATCTTGCTAAGTGGATGCAGATAAAAGAGCCACCAGTTGAAGATCTAAAACCAAGAGTTGTAATTACAGAATTTAGTGACATACTTATCGGTTTCATAGTTCATGAAGCAAAAAGAATACGAAGAATAAGTTGGAATGATATAGAACCAGCATCTTTTGTAGCAGGAATGGGTTCACTAGATAAGTCGCAGATAACAGGAGTAACAAGAATCGAAAATGATGAAGTTCTTCTTATTTTAGATTTAGAGAGTGTTGTTCAAGAATTAGGAATTTACCAGCCAACAACTGACGCAGACGAGCAACTAATAGACAAGATTGAAGGTACAGCATTAATCCTAGATGATAGTTTGACTGCAAGAAGATTGGTTCATGACGCATTAGTAAGAATGGGCATGAAAGTAGTTGAAGCTAAAGATGGTATTGAAGGTATGCAAAAATTAAATGAGATTTATGATATTTATGGTGGAGATCTCAAAAAAGAGTTGAAGATAATCATCTCTGATGTAGAGATGCCAAAGATGGATGGTTTCCATTTTGCTGCTAATGTTAAAGAAGATGATAGATTCCAAGATATACCTATAGTTTTTAACTCATCAATTAGTGATCATTTTAGTGAATTAAGAGGAAAAGAGGCGGGCGGAGAAGCCTATTTAACAAAATTTGATGCATCGGTTTTTTACAAAGAAATTTCTAAAGTAATAAAATCGCATGTAGAAACTGTGTGAGGTGAGAGCGATGGATGAAATACAAGAAATTTTAGAAGATTTTTTGGTTGAAGCGTTCGAACTTATCGAACAGCTTGATCAAGATTTAGTGGAGTTAGATACTAGACCCGAAGATTTGGAACTGCTAAATAGCATATTTAGAGTTGCACATACTATAAAAGGGTCTTCATCGTTTTTAAGTTTTGATGTACTTACAAAGCTTACACATCATATGGAAGATGTGCTTAATAAGGCAAGAAAAGGTGAGTTAAAACTTAACGAAGATATTATGGATGTTGTGTTAGAGTCAATTGATATGATGAAAACACTTCTTTATTGTATTCGTGACAATGGAAATGATACTGCAATTGGTATGGATTTAGATGATATTATAAATCGTTTAGAAGCAGTTAGTGAAGGTAAAGATATACCCGAAGATGTTGATAAAGAAGAGGAACCACAAGAGGAACCAGAAGAGGTAAAAGAACCTGAAGAAGAGGTTAGTGAAGAAGATTATGCAAAGATGAGTGATGATGAGGTTGAAGCTGAGATAGAGAGACTTTTGAGTGAGAAAAAAGCAGAAGCTAAAAAGAAGAGAGCAGCTAAAGAAGCAAAAGCACCTGCAAAAAGTACAACAGCACCTTCGCCAAAACCTACTAAATCAGCAGCAACGCCTCCTGCAAAGAAACAAGCTTCAACACTAGAGCAGACTATTAGGGTAGAAGTTAGTAGACTAGATCACTTGATGAATCTTATTGGTGAGCTTGTTCTTGGGAAAAATAGACTTCTTAAAATTTATGATGATGTTGAGGAGAGATATGAAGGTGAAAAATTCCTTGAAGAGCTAAATCAAGTAGTTTCAGCTATCTCCCTTGTAACAACAGATTTACAGATTGCGGTTATGAAAACTAGAATGCTTCCTATTGCAAAAGTGTTTAATAAATTTCCTCGTATGGTTCGTGATCTTTCTCGTGAGCTTGGAAAAGGGATTGAACTTAAAATCTCAGGTGAAGAGACAGAACTTGATAAATCAATCGTTGAAGAGATTGGTGATCCTTTAGTTCATATTATTAGAAATTCATGTGATCATGGTGTGGAAGATGGTGAGACTAGAGAGCAGTGGGGAAAGCCTAAGACAGGACTTATAGAACTTAAAGCTTACAATGAAGGTAACTCTATTGTAATTGAAATTACTGATGATGGTAAAGGTTTAGATGCTGATTTACTTCGCTCTAAAGCGATTGAACGTGGCATGATAAGTGAACAAGAAGCAGATGCAATGAGCGATAAAGAAGCATTTGCACTTATCTTTAAACCAGCTTTTTCTATGGCAGCTAAAGTGACTAACGTAAGTGGTCGTGGTGTTGGTATGGATGTTGTTAAGACTAATATCGAAAAACTAAATGGAATTATTGAAATTGATAGTGAAGTTGGAAAAGGTACTGCAATTAAGATGAAGATACCTCTTACTCTTGCTATTATCCAAGCTCTATTAGTTGGTGCTCAAGAAGAGTACTATGCTATTCCACTTGCATCAGTTTCAGAGACTGTTAGAATTTCACTTGATGAGATCTATACAGTAGAGGGAAGAAATGTTCTTCGTCTTCGTGATGAGGTTCTTTCTCTTGTAAGGCTTTCTGATATCTTTGGTGTTAAACAGGTTTATGAGCCAGGTGAACACACTTATGTTGTTGTTATTGGTCTTGCAGAAGCTAAGCTTGGTCTTATTGTAGATACACTTGTTGGACAAGAAGAGACAGTTATTAAGTCTATGGGTGATTATCTTCAAGGTATCAATGGAATTGCTGGAGCTACTATCCGTGGTGATGGTGGTGTTACCCTTATTGTTGATATTGCTTCATTGATGGATATGGCAAAAGGCTTGAAAGTCAATATACGTGAAAGTATGCAGGCAAAAAACAAGACTAAAACAAAACCAGAAGATTATACTGTTCTTATAGTTGATGATTCTAAGATGGATAGAACTATCATGAAAAAATCAATGGACCCAATAGGACTTAAAACTATAGAAGCATCAAATGGACAAGAAGCATTGACTATGTTAAAAAGTGGTGAGCATGATATAGATATTATGCTTATTGATATAGAGATGCCTCGCATGGATGGCTATACATTGGCGAGTGAGATTAGAAAGTACTCTAGATATAAAAATTTACCGCTAATTGCTGTAACTTCTAGAACTTCTAAAGCCGATAGGCTAAGAGGTGTAGAGTCCGGAATGACTGAGTACATTACTAAGCCCTATTCACCAGAGTACCTAGAGAATGTGGTACGTAAAAACACGAAACTAACAGCGGAGTAATATTATGGCAGATAAATTAAATCAAATACTACAGAAGCAACAGCAACAGATACATGAGCCAAATAAGTCTGATGAGAATATCATTCAGTTGGTTGGTTTTATAATAGGTGATGAAGAGTATGCAATTCCTATCTTAAATATAGTGGAAATTATAAAGCCTATAGAGTTTACTAGAGTTCCTAGTGTTCCTGAGTATGTTTTGGGAGTCTTTAACATAAGAGGTAGCGTTATCCCTCTTATAGATTTAAGAAGAAAGTTTAATCTTAATCCTATGAATAACACGGGAGATACTAGATATATAGTTATGAAAGGCGAAGATAATACTGCTGGTTTTGTGATAGATAGACTCACAGAGGCTATCAGAATCAAGGCCAATAGAATTGATCCAGCACCTGATAGTGTTGGTGGTGATAAAGGCATGATATACGGAATAGGTAAGCGTGAAGATAGTATGCTTACTATACTTAAAGTAGAATCTCTTCTAAAAAGGGATTTCTAATTCTTGATAGGACTAGTTTTATATCTAGTCCTATTCTCTTCACATGTAAAGATATAAAATAATGAAATTATGCGTATTTGATTTTGATTCAACTCTTATGGATGGCGAAACGATAGATTTTTTTGCCTCAAAATTGGGTGTTGAAGAGGAAGTCTCACAGATAACAGAACTTGCAATGCAAGGTGAGTTAGATTTTTTTGAGAGTCTTACAACTAGAGTAAAGCTTTTAAAAGGGCTTGATACAAAAGTAGTTGATGAGGTGTGTGAAAATTTACCTTATATGAATGGTGCACTTGAGGCTATAGCAGGTCTTAAAGCAAAAGGTTACAAAGTAGTTGTTTTTAGCGGTGGATTTAGAAATGCCACAGGATACGCAAAAGATATTTTAGGTTACGACATAGATTTTTCAAATGTACTGCATGCGAAAGATGGAAAACTAACAGGACTTGTTGGTGGTGATATGATGTTTGATTTTTCAAAAGGCGATATGATGCAACGACTTCAGAAGTTTTTAGGAGTTAGTAAGGCTGATACCATTGCGGTTGGAGATGGAGCCAATGACCGTTCTATGTTTGTTTATGCAGATTTAAAAGTAGCATTTTGTGCAAAAGAGATACTAAAAAAAGAGGCAAATGCAATCATTGATACAAAAGATATGAAACAGTTACTGGAGTTAATATAATGTATGGAGTTGAGAATTTTTCATTATGGTGCGATTTTGTTGAGAGAGATTTTTTAAAAGGTGAGTTTGTAGAGCTGTTAGATAAAGAGGTTTTCAATGGAGCTACAAGTAATCCTGCTATATTTAAATCTTCATTTTTAACATCTTCTGCTTATCAAGAGACAAGAAAGAGACTAAAAAACTTAGATGCAAAAGAGATTTATGAAAAGTTAGCTGTAGAAGATATAAAGATAGCAGCTACTAGTTTAAAGTCACTTTATGATAATCAAAATGATGGTTTTATCTCAATAGAAGTAGATCCTACTTTTTGTGATGATGCAAAAGCAACTATCAAAGAAGGACGAGAATTATATAAAAAAATTGGTTATAAAAATGTAATGATAAAAATTCCTGCAACATCTGCTGGTTATGAAGCAATGGAAGAGCTGATGAGTGATGGGATTAATGTCAATGCCACATTAATCTTTTCTCCTAACCAAGCAAAAGAGTGCATAGAAGCATTTAAAAGAGCAAATGATAGACTTGGTGTGAGAAAGAAACTACCAAGTGGAGTTATTAGTGTATTTGTAAGTAGATTTGATAGTAAACTAGATAAAAGACTAAAAGACTTAGAAATGCCTGTTTTTAGAGTTGGTATCTATAATGCAACAAAAATATATGATATTATAGAGTCATATGGTTTAAATAATGTAAGAACTTTATTTGCTAGTACTGGAGTAAAGAGTGATTTGTTAGAAGCTGATTATTATATAAAAGAGTTATTATATAAAAATTGTGTTAATACTGCACCTCTTGGAACTATAAAAGCTTTTATGAATTCATGTAAACCAGTAGAGGTAAATCCTACAAAAGAGTATGTAGATTTTTTTGATAAATTAAAACATAACAATATAGATATGCAAGAAGTGTATGAAGAACTTTTAAAAGATGGGCTTAAAGCATTTAAAAATGCTTTTAAAGAGATATTGGAAGAATTCTAAGGAGACTTAATATGGCAGAAAATGTAGATGTAGAATCTCTAACTTTTGAGATGACAAAAAGACTTAGATTTTATCTAAGTAAATTAATAGAATATGATGGTAGTGACCTGCATATAAAAAGTGGGGCAAATATAAGAGGGCGAATCAACGGAGAGATAGTACCCATGTCAAAAGAAATACTATCTTATGATGATGGCTTAATTCTCGCAAAAGAGCTTTTAAGAGGAAGATTCGATGAATTAGTTGAAAAAAAGAATTTGGATTTTACTTTTAAACTCAATGATGATTATAGATTTCGTGTAAATCTATTTTTTCAAGTAGATGGAATAAGCGGTGTTTTTCGTACAATTCCTACTACTATGCCAACAGTTGAGTCTCTTAAACTTCCTGACGTATTAAACAGTTTTTGTGGAATCTCACGTGGTCTTATTTTGGTAACTGGTCCAACAGGAAGTGGTAAAACAACAACTTTAGCTTCTTTGATTAATCAAATCAATTTAACGCAAAAAAAACATATCATTACTATAGAAGATCCTGTAGAATTTGTATATAAAGATGCTTTAAGCATAGTTAACCAAAGAGCTATTGGTCAAGATGCAATTAATTTTAGTGATTCACTCAGAGCTGCTTTACGTGAGGATCCTGATGTTATACTAGTAGGTGAGATGAGAGATTTAGAAACTATAGAAATAGCAATGCATGCAGCAGAAACTGGACACCTGGTTTTTTCAACCCTTCATACAGTTGATGCAAAAGAGACGATAGGACGTATAATTGGAATGTTCCCTGGAAATGAACAAAATAGAATTAAAATGTCTTTAGCTTCAGTTTTGCAAGGAGTAGCTTCGCAAAGACTTGTAAAAACGGTTGATGGTGGAAGAATCGCTGCAGTTGAAATTTTAGTGAAAAACTCAAGAATAGAGACGCTTATACTTGAAGGACGAGATAGAGAGATTCCAGAGGCATTAAGAGAGGGAAAAGATGTATATGGTTCACAAACTTTTGATCAAGCTCTTTTAGATTTATATGCAGGTGGAAAGATTTCAAAATCAGAAGCATTGATTTCAGCTACAAGCAGAAATGACTTACTTATGGCATTGGATTTTTATGAAGCAGAGAAAAAAGTAGCAAAAAGTCAAGATAAAAATTATGTAGAAGAGGATAAAGATATAATTGGGCTTAAACAGTAAATTTTAAGTAAATTTTCAGTATACTTAGCCCTCAAATTTTTAAAAAGGACAGAAATGTTAGAAGGTATTATTAGAGAGAGTATTGACAAAAAAGCTACTAAAGCTTTGAGAAAAGATGGTTTTCTAATTGCTAACATCTATGGAAAAGGCGTTGAAAACATCAATGCTGCGTTTAAATCAAACGAATTCATAAGAGCAATGAAAAACAAAACATCTTTAGCATTCCCAGTTACAGTAGCTGGAACAGAGTATAAAGTAGTTATTCAAGATTACCAAAAACACCCAGTGACAAGTATTCTTTTACATGTAGATTTACGCGTTGTTTTAGACGGAGTAGTTTCAAAGTACTTGATTCCAGTTAAAACAGAGGGAACTCCTATAGGCGTTAAAAACAAAGGTATCCTTATCAATTCTAAAAAACGTCTTTTAGTTAAGTGTGCTGGTGAGAATTTACCAAACAGCTTTACTCTCGACGTAAGTGGACTTGATGTTGGTGCTTCTATTTTAATTCGTGATATTGAGGTTCCTGCTAACGTAACAATCATGGAAGAAGATAGAGTTGCAGTAACTGGAGTTATTAAAGCAAAGTAGAGATGACTCTCATTGTAGGACTTGGTAACCCAGATTCCAAATATAAAAATAACCGACACAATGTCGGTTTTATGCTCATCGACAAATTAGTTGATGAGCATAGTTGTACTCACATAAACAAAGCCTCTTTTAGAGGTGAGCTTTATAAATCAAAAGATATACTTTTTCTAAAACCACATACTTACATGAACCTCTCAGGGGAGAGTGTACGAGCTGTTAGTGACTACTATAAACCTGAACGTATCATCGTAATTCATGATGATTTAGATTTACCTTTTGGCACACTTCGTTACAAAATAGGTGGAGGTCATGGAGGACATAACGGATTACGTTCTATTGATGCACACATGGGCAAAGATTACTACCGTGTACGAATTGGTATTGGTAAACCAGACTATAAAGGTGATGTTGCTTCCTTTGTTTTGTCTGATTTCCCAAAACCACAAAAAGATGCTCTTGAAGAAATTTTAGATATAGGTTTAAAAGCTACTAAAGGACTTATAAATGAAGAGTTAAGTACAATCTCTTCAAAATATACATTGAAAGTCACAAAATGAAGTTATATCAAAAATACATAATTTTTAATTATTTAAAAAACTTTTTTATTATATTTATTTCATTAGAGTTTTTTTATGTAGGTATTGATATTCTTTCTAATTATAAAAATTTTCCTGACTCTGCAAACTTGCAACTGCTTTATGTGGTTTTTAAAACACTCGATGCAGTAAACTACTCTGTACCTCTCTCAATTGTTTTTGCCATGATTGTAACTAAGTTTGGCATGATAAAATCAAATGAATTAGTTACTCTTTATGCTATAGGAGTCACTAAAAAGTCTGTTGTAAGACCATTGTTTTTATCAGCTTTAACTATCTCTCTTGTATACATAAGTCTTAATTTTACCTCTTTTGCGTATGCTTATGAATACAGCAGAAACTTATTAAAGTACAGCACAATAGCTACAAGCTCTACAAGTCTATTTCTCAAAAATGACAACGAGTATATATTTTTTAAAGAGCTAGATCCAATAAAAAAACAAGCAACTGGAATCAAAATTTTCATCATCAATGATAATGATTTAGAAAAAATTATATCTGCGAAAACAGGCTATTTTTATAACAATAGTTGGGTTTTACAAGATGTAGTTATAAAAACTAAACCCAAAGTAAAGTCAATAGACAGCAAAGGACTTACACAAGTAAAACAAGATAAATACATAACACTAAAAGATTTTAGACCAAAGATAATTGAAAATATTCACAAAGGTGAATACAATATGTCCATAATGGATACAATCGATGCACTGAGCTTTTTTGCTTCACAAGATATAAATCTTGATCGTGTAAAAACACTACTCTATTCACAATTGCTTTTTCCTCTTTTTGCACCTCTTTTGGTGATGATTCTTTTTTATAGACTGCCTATTAGTAGTCGATTTTTTAATGTTGCATTTTTAAGTTTTGTTTTTATATTTATAACACTTTCTACTTGGGGTATTCTTTTTATACTTACTAAACTCTCATCAACTTCTGTCATTTTCCCAGAACTTGGAGTTATTTTGCCTATATCCTTACTCGCTATTTATGCACTAAGGCAATACTACAAAGAAAATTAATCTATTTTTAGATAAAATAAGTCTATTTTACTAAATAGAGGTATGTATGGAATTTAGAGAATTAGCAAACAAGTATGGTACACCACTTTATGTGTACGATTTTAATCATATAACAGAACAATTTACAAAACTAAAAGAAGCATTTAAAGCGAGAAAATCTTTAGTATGCTATGCAGTAAAAGCAAACTCAAATTTATCGGTTTTAAAGCATCTTAAAGAGTTAGGTGCAGGGTGTGATTGTGTATCTATAGGAGAAGTAAAACGTGCTTTACATGTAGGTGTTGCAAGATACAAGATAATATTTTCAGGTGTTGGAAAAAGGGATGACGAGATAAGAGAAGCTCTAAAAGAAGATATTTTGATGATAAACTTAGAGAGTGAAGAGGAGATGGGCAGGGTTGAAGCTATTGCAAAAGAGCTTGGAATCAAAGCAAGAATAAGCATAAGAGTAAACCCAAATATAGATGCAAAAACTCATCCATATATCTCAACAGGACTTCATGATAACAAGTTTGGTGTAGATATAGATAGCGCAAAAAGAATGTACATAAAAGCAAAAAATTCAGAAAACTTAGTTCCCGTTGGAATTCACTTTCATATAGGAAGTCAAATAACTGAACTTGAGCCATTTCGTGAAGCTGCTAAAATGGTTTCTGATTTGGTAAGAAACTTACAGTCACTAAAAATAGACATAAAGTTTTTTGATGTTGGCGGTGGAGTTGGAATTGACTATGAAGGCGAAGAGACGCTAAATCTTTATGATTATTCTCAAGCTATATTTGAAAACCTAACAGGACTTGATATAACTTTAACGTGTGAACCAGGTAGATTTTTAGTTGGAAACTGTGGTACTTTTTTGACAAAAGTTCTTTATGAAAAAAACAATGGCAAAAAGAGATTTGTTATTGTTGATGGAGCTATGAATGACTTAGGACGTCCTAGCCTTTATGGTGCTTATCATAAGATCGAAGTTATAGGTAGTGAAGGTGATGAGAGTGAAGCTGACGTAGTTGGACCAGTTTGTGAAAGTACAGATTTCTTTGCAAAAAATAGAGTTTTGCCAAAAACTAAACACGATGATCTACTAGCTATAAAGAGTGCAGGTGCATATGGTTTTACTATGAGCAGTAACTACAACACAAGAGCAAAAGTAGCTGAAGTAGCAATTATTGATGGCAAAGAGAAGCTTATACGTCAACGTGATAATTTTGAAGATATGATAAAAAATGAGGGTGTATGTATCTAATAGACGTACAAGGTACACTTATAGATGATAAACACAAACAACCTATAAGCGGTGCTTTAGAGTTTATAAACAGTTTAAAAGAGCCATTTGTTGTTGTGACAAATAATACAAAAAAACCAAGTATGGAATTTTACAATTTTTTGAAAGATTTAGGTTTTAATATACCAGCTGATTCTTATCTTGATCCCTTTATGGTGCTAAAAAACTCTCTACATGTAAAGAGAATCTGCTGTTTTGGACCAGATGAGTTTATAGAAGTTATAGAGTCTTTAGGTTATGAAAATACAATTAAAAATCCAGAAGCTATTTTGGTAACAAGCAGCAAAGAGTTTAACTCAGAAGATTATGCAAGTATGATTGAGATGGTCATGAGTGGGGCAAAACTTATTGGTATGCACGCAACTAGTACATACGCTAAAGATGGACGACGTTATGCTGGTGTTGGGGCTATCATGAAGATGATTTCGTATGCAACAAGTAGCAGTTATGAAGTGATAGGAAAGCCAAGCAGAGCTTTTTATAATGAAGCTTTAAAGCTTCTACATGTAAAGAGTTTTGATAAAGTAGAGATGATAAGTGATGATGCAGTTGGTGATTTAGTAGGTATAAAAGAACTTGGGGCAAAGACAATACTAGTTTTGAGTGGAAAGTGTAAAACTAAAGAAGAGGCTCTATATGTAGAGAGTTCAATCGATAAAATAGTATCAAACATAGGATGTTTAAATGGATAATCTTGATGTATATAGAAAACAGATAGATAGTATTGATAATGAGATTTTAGAGCTTTTAAATCAGCGTATGAAATCTGTTGAAGCGATTGGAATTGCAAAGCAGACAACAGGAACTTCTATCTATAGACCTGAGCGGGAAAAAGAGATACTTGATCGTCTAAAAGATTTAAATGATGGTAAGTTGAATGCAAAAGCTATTGATGCTATATTTTTAGAAGTTTTTGCTGTTAGCAGAAACTTGGAAATGCCAGAAAAAGTTGTATTTTTAGGGCCTGATGGAAGTTACACTCATCAAGTTGCGGAGAGTCGTTTTGGAGCAATGGGGAATTATATAGCTCTTAACTCTATTGAAGCAGTTTTCAACGTTTTAGCAAACAAAGAAGCAAAGTATGGAGTAGTTCCAATTGAGAACAATACAGAAGGGGCAGTAGGTATTACGCTGGATTGTCTTGGGAAGTTTGACTCACTTATCGTATCCGAAATTTATATGGATATCCATCATTCATTTGCTACAACTTGTGAAAATTTAAAAGATATAAAAAGAATTTATTCTCACCCTCAAGGCTACAATCAGTGTAGAAAGTTTTTAGAGGAGCATATGCTTTTAGATATTGAGTTTGTTCCAACTAAATCAACAGCAGCTTCTGCAAAACTTGCAGCAAACGAGCTTACTAGTGCATCTATTTGCTCGCATATAGCAGCAAAACTTTATAACGTACCGATTTTGTTTGATAAAATTGAAGACAATTTGGCAAATAAAACTAGATTTTTTATACTTAGCGATTTTAAAAATCAACCAAGTATTCAAAATAAAACTTCTATACTTGCAAAGACACAAAATAGACCCGGTGGACTTGTTCACTTTTTACAAAGTTTTGAAAATGAAAAGGTAAATATAACAAAAATAGAGTCACGTCCAACAAAAGAGAGTGGTTTTCAAGCAGTTTTTTATCTTGATTTTGAGGGGCATATAGATGATGAAAATGTACAGAGAGTTTTGAAAGCCAATGAAGGCATAAATGAAATAAAGTGGCTAGGAAGCTACGTCAAATCAGGAGAGTAAAGTGAATTTTAATAGCGTATTAGATAATTTAAAGATTTATGAAGCAGGTAAGCCAATAGAGTTAGTTGTTCGAGAGTTTGGTATAGATGTAAAAGATATCATAAAGCTTGCAAGCAATGAAAACCCAAGAGGTTGTAGTCCTAGAGTTATTGAAGCTCTAAAAGATGAAGCAAAAAAAGCAAATCTTTACCCTGATGACAGTATGTATGAGTTAAAAGAGGGCTTGGCAAACAAATTTAAAGTGAAAAGTGAGAACGTTATTGTAGGAGCTGGAAGTGACCAAGTGATAAACTTTGCACTTCAATCAAAGGCAAATGAAAGTACATCAATTTTGATGGCAAGAACTACTTTTGCTATGTATGAAATTTACGGTCGTCAAACAGGAACAAAGATATTAAAAACTCCTTCACATACACATAATCTTGATGAGCTTTTAGAGATGTACAGAGCTAATCCTGATATATCGGTTCTATTTTTATGTTTACCAAATAATCCTCTTGGAGAGTGTTTAGATACAAAAGATGTTTATGAATTTTTAGAAAAAATTGATGAAGAGACATTAGTGGTTGTTGATGGAGCTTATCAAGAGTATGCAAGTGTGAAAGATAAAAATAAAAAAATTGATGTAAAAGATATGATTGAGAAGTTCTCAAATGTTCTTTATCTTGGAACTTTTTCTAAAGCATATGGTCTTGGTGGAATGAGGTGTGGATATGGGATTGCAAGTGAGGAAATTATAAAAGCATTGCATAAACTTCGCTCACCTTTTAACATTACAACACTTAGTCTTAGAGCTGGTATAGAGGCACTTAAAGATGAAGAATTTGTTCAGAATTGTATCAAAGAAAACTTTAGTGAGATGGTTCGTTATGAAGAGTTTGCTTTGAGCAATGGCTTTGATTTTATACCAAGTTATACTAACTTTATAACTTTAAAATATGATAATAGCAAAAAATCTTCTAATATTGCACAAAATCTGTTGAAAAAAGGTATAATTGTAAGAGATTTAGGAGCGTATGGTATGAATGCGATTAGAGTAACCATTGGCACGCCTGAACAAAACAGAAGATTTTTTCAAATATATAGAAGTTTATAAGGGCATAAATGGACTTTAAGACGCTTTTAGATCAAATAGCAACACTTTTTCAAAATTTTACACTCAGACAGAGAATAGTAGCGCTTGTTTCAATTCTTTTAGTGGTTGGCTTTATTGTATTTTTATTACTTTTTAGAGCAAAAGACAGTATGGTTGGTAGTGGATATAGTATACTTTTTGACAAGACAAATGCCGGTGATTCTGCGCTTATAATCCAACAATTAGAAAAAGATGGAGTTCCATATAAAGTTGTAAACGAAGGAACTATAGCAGTTCCATCAAGTATGGTTTACAAGCAGAGAATCTCTATTGCAGCTCTTGGTATTCCCAAAGACAGCAAAGTTGGATTTGAAATATTTGATAAGAACGAATTTGGTGCAACAGACTTTGAACAAAAGATAAAATATTTAAGAGCATTAGAGGGTGAACTTTCTCGGACAATTGAAGGACTTCAACCGATTGATAATGCAAGTGTTCACATAGCTATTCCAAAAGAGAGTGTATTTGCAGAAAAGAAGAATCCTACAACAGCTTCAATAGTCTTAAATATTAACAGAGGTATGAAACTTTCACTTAAACAGATAACAGGCATAAAAAACTTAGTTTCAGCTTCAATAACTAATTTGCTTCCTGCTGATGTTGCTATAGTAGATCAAGATGGTATTCCTTTAGGGGACGAAGATAGTGGAGCTTTTGAAGGCGAATTAGTAAAATCTCAAATGAAATATAAAAAAGATTTTGAGAGAGATATAGAAGATAAAATCATAAATGTATTAGCTCCTGTTATTGGTGGAGTTGATAAGGTTGTAGCAAAAGTCACCATCGATTTTGATTTTGCTAGAGTTGATAGTATGAGTGAAGTTTATGACCCAAATTCTGTTCCAAGAAGTGAGCAGACAGTTGAAGAGAAAAAAGAGGGAAATTCTCCACAAGATGTAGGTGGAGTTCCTGGTGCTGTTAGCAATATAGGGCCAGTGCAAGGACTAGAGAGTAATAAAGTTAAAGAAAAATATGAAAAAAGTTCATCTACTATAAATTATGAAATTTCAAAAAAAGTAACGAATACAAAAGGTGAATTTGCAACAATAAAAAGGCTTAGTACAGCTGTTGTTGTAGATGGCAATTATGACTTTGGCAAAGATGCGGATGGAGTTGAAACAAATAAGTTAGAGTACATTCCTTTAAGTGAATCACAGATGGTATCAATAAATGAAATTGTAAAGCAAACAGTTGGATTTAATGCCAATAGGGGAGATGAAGTAACAGTCAGTAACTTTGAGTTTAAACCTCTTTCGCGTGATGGAACAAAAGCTCCTACTCAAAACTTTATAGATAAATTAACTTACTATAGTGCACCACTAATCCCAATAATAAAGTATCTTATAGCAGGACTTTTACTTTTCTTCTTTTATAAAAAAGTAATAGAGCCATTTAGCCAGAAGATGATTGAACATAATGTAGAAGATTTTAATGCAGATGATATAAAACTTGAAGAAGATGATGAAGATAGTGCGGAAGATACGTTAGAGAAGTTCAAAAAAGCTCGTAAAAAAGTAGAAGATCAATTGGGTATTGGTGATGATTTTAATGAAGAAGAGCTAAAATATGATGTTCTTTTAGAAAAGTTAAAATCTCTTGCTGATGATAAAAGTGAAGAAATAGCAGGTCTTTTACAAACTATGATAAGAAATGAGAGTGACTATGATTTTCACTCAAAAGGTGCAGATGGAGGTGCAAAGTGAAGCTTTCAGATGAACAAAAAATTCAATATGATGAATTAAGTATGACTGAAAAGGTCGCAATTTTACTTATACAATTGGGTGAAGATACAACTACAAATCTTTTCTCTCACATGGAGATAGATATAGTAACAGATATTTCAAAGTATATTGCAACGGTAAAAAATATAGATAAAGCTGTTGCAAATGCAGTCTTAGAAGAGTTTTATGCGATTCTCCAGTCAAATCAATATATTAGAAGTGGCGGTATGGAGTATGCTAAAGAGATTCTTTATCGTACTTTTGGAAGTGAAGCAGCTCAAAAAATTATGGATAAACTCTCAAAGAGTATGGAAAATACGCAGAGTTTTGGTTATCTTTCACAAATCAAACCACAACAACTTGCAGATTTTATTGTAAACGAACATCCTCAAACTGTAGCACTTATACTTGCTCATATGGATCCAACAAGTGCAGCAGAGACTATCTCATTTTTCCCTGATGAGCTTAAGAGTGAAGTTACTATTCGTATGGCAAATCTTGGAGATATTTCTCCATCGGTTGTCAAAAGAGTATCGGCTGTATTAGAAAATAAACTTGAATCTCTTACTTCATATAAAGTTGAAGTTGGAGGTCCTAGAGCGGTGGCCGAAATACTTAATCGTCTTGGTCAAAAAGCTTCAAAGTCTACCATTGCTTACATTGAACAGACAGATGAAGAGCTTGCAAATACTATTAAAGAGATGATGTTTACTTTTGAAGATATTATGAAGCTAGACTCTACAGCAATTCGTGAGATACTTAAAGTTGCAGATAAAAAAGACTTAATGGTAGCTCTTAAAGGAGCAGCAGAGGAGCTTCGAGATAAGTTCTTAGAAAACATGTCGCAACGTGCACAAGAGGCTTTCTTGGAAGAGATGAGTTTCTTAGGAGCTGTTAGAGTAAAGGATGTTGAAGAGACTCAAAGACGTATAGTTGATGAAGTTCAAAAACTTTCAGAACAAGGTGTCATTCAAGTAGGTGAAGCTGAAGAGATGATAGATTGATGAAAAATATAATAGATACCCAGACTGCTAAAAATCATACTATAGAGCCTTATCATTTTAAAGTTCTTGGTGGAGTTACAAGTGTACATGAGCAAGAAGAGACAGTTGCAACTAAAGAAAATGTCAATGAAATAGTTAAAAAAGAACAAGTAAAAGTGCAGAAGAGTGAACCAGTAGTACAGATAGATGAACAACAAAATAAGTTTATCGAGGAGTTACTTAAAAAAAGTGATGAACTCTCAACTAATATCATAAAGTTACAGATGCAAATAGAGAAACAAGAAGCAGATTTCAACAATAGGCTAGAAAATGAGCTACAACGTGAGTCGCAAAGCTCATATGAAAAAGGTTATCAAAAGGCTAAAGAAGATTTAGAATCTAGCACACAAGAGATAAAAGAGAAATTTTTAACCTCAATCAATACACTTGAAGAGGAGTCCAAAAAAGGTAACACATTTTTAAAGAGTATAGAGAGTGAGTTATCTGATACAGCTATAGAAGTTGCTAAAGAAGTTATTTTAAAAGAGTTAAAGCAATCAAGCAGTGAGATTGCAGCAGCACTTTCTAAAAAACTTATTGAAGAGTTGAAAGATGCAAAGAGTATAAAACTAAAAGTTAACCCAAAAGATCTTGAGTCATTAAAAGAGAAGTATTCAACTATTGACAATATAAGAGTAGATGGAGATAGTGCAATTACAGAAGGTGGAGTTGTGGTTTTGAGTGATGTAGGTAATTTAGATGGAAATATATCTACAAGATTAGAAAAAGTAAAGAATTTAATAGAAAATGGATAAAATGTTAGAAGTTAAAGGCAAATCAGTGGAAGAGTTAAAAGACATCTGTGTAACTCTTCGTAAAAAAATTATAGAAACTGTGAGTAAAAATGGTGGTCATCTTAGTAGCAATGTAGGTGCAGTAGAGCTAATTGTAGCGATGCATTATGTTTTTGATGCTAAAAAAGATCCATTTATATTTGATGTTTCACATCAATCATATGCCCATAAACTTATTACTGACAGATGGGATAGTTTTTCAACACTAAGAGAGTTCGATGGTATTAGTGGCTACACAAAACCTAGTGAATCTGATTATGATTATTTTATAGCAGGGCATAGTTCTACTTCTATTTCATTAGCTCTTGGAGCCGCAAAATCTATAAAACTTAAAAATGAGCAAGACTCAAGAGTTCCTATTGCCCTCATAGGTGATGGATCTATGACAGCAGGCATGGCGTATGAGGCACTCAATGAATTGGGTGATATAAAACTACCAGTAATAATCGTCTTAAATGACAATAAAATGAGTATAGCAAAACCTATCGGAGCAATTAGCAAGTTTCTTTCGCATGCAATAGCAGGAGATTTTTTCCAAAAAGTTAAGAAAAAAACAGAGCATGTTTTGCAGTACTTACCTGAAAGTGCAACTTATATGGCTAAAAAGTTTGAAGAGAGCTTGAAACTTATAACACCAGGAATGCTTTTTGAAGAGTTGGGAATTGACTATATAGGTCCAGTTGATGGACATAATGTAGAAGAGTTAATACGTGCTTATGAGTTAGCCAAAAATTTAAAGAGACCAGTAATTATACACGCACAAACGCTTAAGGGTAAAGGCTATGAGATTGCAGAAGGTTATGAAGAGAACTGGCATGGTGTTGGTCCTTTTGATATAGATAGTGGCAAATCAACTAAAAATAGTAGTGGAAAGAAGAGTACAACTATTGTTTATAGTGATGCTCTTTCAAAACTTGCAAAAGAGAATGAAAACGTAGTTGGTGTAACTGCTGCTATGCCAACAGGAACAGGTTTGAGTAGACTTATAAGTGAGTTTCCTGAACGTTTCTGGGATGTTGCTATTGCTGAACAACATGCTGTAACATCAATGAGTGCTATGGCAAAAGAGGGCTTTAAGCCTTTTATTACTATTTACTCTACATTTTTACAACGTGCTTACGATCAAGTGATTCATGATGCTTGTATTATGAATTTAAATGTTGTTTTTGCATTGGACCGTGCTGGAATAGTTGGAGAAGATGGAGAGACTCATCAAGGAGTATTTGATATTTCATACCTAAGTGCTATACCAAATATGACTCTGTTTGCTCCAAGAGATAATAAGAGTATGTATAGAGCAGTAGAGTATGCTTATAAACATATTGGACCCTGTTCTTTACGATACCCAAGAGGTTCATTTTTAGATTGCGGAGATGTAGAAGATTTACCTTTTGAGTTAGGAAAAGCTCAACTCTTAAAAAAAGGGACTAGTAAAACACTCCTTATTGGTTATGGAAATGGTGTAGGAAGAGCAATTGAAGTAGCAAAAATATTGAAAAAAGATGGCTTAGATTGTGCTGTTTTAGATTTGAGATTTGTTAAGCCTATAGATAAAGAAATGCTAGAAGAATTATCTCATAACTATAATGATTGGTTTATTATAAGCGATAGTAGCAAAGTAGGAGGAGTAGGTTCAACTATAACTTGCCTTAAAAATGACTTTGCATGGGATAACGTAAAAGTTAGTAGTTTTGAGTACAAAGATGAATTTATAAAACATGGCAATACTTATTTAGTGGAAGAGTACTTAGAGATTTTACCAGAACAGATTGCAAAAAAAATAAAAAAAAATAGTAGAGGATAAGTATGGAATTTTTAACAGTTTTAAAAAACAGTGGATTAAAGGCAACACCTCAAAGGGTTGCAGTTTTAAAAGAGTTAAGTAAAAAAACGCATCCAACTATGGAAGAGATGTATAGTGGTATAAGAGAAGAGAATCCTACTATTTCATTGGCAACAGTCTATAAAAATATAAATTTATTGAAAGAAGAAGGTATAGTTATAGAGATTAATATGCCAAATGCTAAAATGAGATATGATTATCTATCACGTCCTCATATTCATATTGCATGTAAAAATTGTGGTTGTGTTGAAGATTTAGATTATGATGAAAATCTAATAAATTTTCAAAACCTATTAGAAAAAAGTAGAGGCACAACTATAGATAGACTTGATGTAATAGCTTCAGTTGATAGTTGTAGTTTTTGTAAGTAGGGATTTCTCCCTACCTTAGATAATTGTTATAAATCGTCTTCGTGTTTGCCAAGATACTCAGCAACACCTTGAGTCGTAGCTTTCATGCCTTCATCACCTTTTTGCCATCCAGCAGCACATACTTCACCATGCTCATCAGTAAATTGCATTGCATCTACCATACGAATCATCTCATCAACATTTCTTCCAAGAGGAAGGTCATTGATAACTGCATGTCTAATGATACCTTTAGCATCTATTAAGAATGATCCACGAAGTGCTACAGCTTTACCAAATAGAACATCATAATTTTTAGCAATTTTTTTGTCAAGATCTGCAACTAGTGGGAAGTTGATACTACCAATTCCACCTTTGTTCACTGGAGTTTCTCTCCAAGCAAAGTGTGAAAATTGACTATCTACAGATACACCAATAACATTTACACCTCTTGACTTGAACTCATCTACTCTTTTTGAAAAAGCGATAATTTCTGAAGGACAAACAAAAGTAAAATCTAGTGGATAGAAGAAAAGCACTGTGCCTTTTTTCCCATAGTTCTCACTTAATTTAAAATCATCTATGATTGAGCCGTTTGCCAAAACTGTTGTTGCTGTAAAATCTGGAGCGGGGTTTGTTACTAACATAATTAATGTTCCTTTTAATAGTAATTTTTATTAATAAAGAATTATAGCCAAGTAACTATTAGAGCAAGATTAAATTAGTCACAAAAAAGGCACTTTTCTGAAAAGTGCCTTTTTTGTGTTTCTTAAGTTCTAAATTCATCTTGTTTATATGTTGAGCTACACTGCTATCTTTATTACATATGGAATGTCCCACAGACTACAAACTTTAATAATTGTCATAAACATTGATACAAAGAGATATTTTAATATATCTTTAACTAAGTTTTGATAGAATCATTTATTCAAATAATTTTTAAGGAGAAAATATGGCTGTTAAGATTACAGATACTTGTATTAGTTGTGGCGCATGTATAGATGAGTGCCCAACAGAAGCAATTTTAGACGAGGACGATAACCCAACAGGAGAAGATATTTACTACGTAAAGGCAGATACTTGTGTTGAGTGTATAAGTCATCATGATGAACCAGCATGTGCAGAAGCATGTCCAACTGAGGGATGTATCGTTTGGGATGCTCCAAAAACTGAAGGCGCTGTTGATGGCGAGCCTTGTGTAGAGTAGTAAATACTCATATCTAAGAGAGAACTTAAGTTCTCTCACCTCTTTTTTTAAATAAACCTCAAATTTAATAATTCTCAAATCTTTTTTTTGGTATACTCGCACGTTCTGTACTATACAGAATATCTTATTAAAAATTCTAGACAATTGTCTAAGCTTTAGTGAGATGAATTTGACTTGGACTTGTCCGAGGCAAAGAAGACATTAAAAGGAAATTTATGGAACAAACTTTATCTATTATAAAACCAGATGCAGTTGCAAAAAATGTAATTGGAAAAATCGTTGACAGATTTGAGACAAACGGACTTAAAATTGCTGCAATGAAGAGACTTCAACTAAGTGCTGCTGATGCTGGTGCTTTTTATGCAGTTCATGCTGAGCGCCCTTTCTTTGGCGAGCTTGTTGAATTTATGACAAGTGGACCAGTTGTAGTTATGGTTCTTGAAGGTGAAAATGCACTATCTAAAAACCGTGAGCTTATGGGAGCAACTAACCCTAAAGAAGCTGACGCTGGAACAATCAGAGCAGATTTTGCAGAGAGTATCGATGCAAATGCTGTTCATGGAAGTGATTCTTTAGAGAATGCAAAAATCGAAATTAACTTTTTCTTCTCTGGAAGAGAAATAGCGTAACAGTGGCATGAAGATAGTTTTTAAAAAAGTTCCGTCAAGTGGGGTTGATTTTAAAACATCTTTTGAAGAGATCAAATTTTATGGAATATTAGAAAAAAAATCAAGAAATTTAGTCCAATGTACTGGTAAGTTAGAGGGAACTTTAACTTGCCAATGCGACAGATGTGGAGAGAATTTATCTTTACATGTAGATGAAAAGATAGACCTTTTAGCAAGTGATGGACTTTATGAGACTAGTGATGAATTGGTTGAAGTGATGGAATTTTTTGATGAGACCGTAGATTTAGATACAATACTACAAAGCGAAGTGGAAACACTAAAGAGCGATTATCATTATTGCTCTACATGTAGTGAAAATTAAATACAAATTGTAATAAGGAAAATATTATGGCAGTACCTAAGAGACGTGTAAGTAAGACAAGAGCAGCAAAGAGAAGAACTCACTATACAGTGACACTACCAGTACCAGTTAAAGATAGCGATGGAACATGGAGAATGCCTCACCGTGTTAACAAGACTACAGGCGAATATAAAAGCTAGATGATAAATATAGCAATAGATGCTATGGGTGGTGACTTTGGTCCAGCTCCTATCATTGAAGGTACATTAAAAGCTCTTAAAGAGAGAGATTTTAAAGCTATCTTGGTAGGAAAGACTGAAGAGATAAGACCACTTGTACCATCTCGTTATCTTGATCGTATCTCATTTGTTGAAGCAAGTGATGTTTTAAAGATGAGCGATAGTGCAACAGATGCACTTAAAAGAAAAGAGACTTCGATCTATAAAGCAGTTGATTTAGTACGTCAAAAAGAGGCAGATGCTGTAGTATCTGTTGGACATAGTGGAGCTACAATGAGTTTAGCAACACTTAGAATGGGACGTCTAAAAGGTGTTTTAAGACCTGCAATAGCCACACTTATGCCAAATTCTTCAAAAACTCCATCACTAGTATTAGATGTTGGAGCAAATGTTGATTGTAAAGCAGAACATTTAGTTCAATTTGGTGTTATGGGTGAAGCGTATGTTCGAGATATTTTAAATGTAGAAAAACCAAAAGTTGGACTTCTCTCAAACGGAGAGGAAAAAAGCAAAGGTAATGAAGTTACTAAAGAAGCTTATAAACAATTAGAAAGTTTAGATGGTTTTATTGGAAATGTTGAAGGAAATGATATTTTTGATGGACATGTAAATGTAATTGTTTGTGATGGATTTGTTGGTAACATACTTCTGAAAACCAGTGAAGGTGTTGCTGAATCTATTACAAAAATTATTAAGAAAAGTGTACGAAAATCTCCAATAGCAATTGCTGGAGCATTACTTATGAGAAGAGTATTTAGAAGCTTAAAAAAACAAGTTGATTATGCTGAGTATGGTGGAGCCCCACTTCTTGGTGTAAATGGATGTGCTATCATAGGACATGGAAAAAGCAATGCAAAAGCAGTTAAAAATGCTATTTTTCAAGCTATAATATTCTCAAACTCAAATATAAATGAAGATATCCAGATAGGATTATCAAAACTAGAAAATTAAAGGATACTCTTTGTACGCAGCATTTAGATCTATAGGTAGTTACATACCAAAAAACATACTGACAAATCATGATTTAGAAAAAATGGTAGATACTAGTGATGAGTGGATAGTAAAGCGTACAGGTATCAAAGAGAGAAGAATTGCAGATGAAAACGAAGTTACTAGTGACTTGGGCTATAAAGCAGCACTACAAGCAATAGAACGTTGTAATATAGATATAAAAGATATAGACATGATTGTTTGTGCAACTCTAAGTCCAGATTATCTTACGATGCCTTCAACTGCTGCGATGATTTCTCAAAAACTTGGCATAAAAAATGTAATGGCATTTGATATAAGCGCAGCTTGTACAGGTTTTGTATATCTGATGAGTCTTGCAAAAGCATTTATAGAATCAGGTGCTAAGAAAAATGTACTAATTGTTGGGGCAGAGAAAATTAGTAGTATCATTGACTACACTGACCGCTCTACATGTATACTTTTTGGTGATGGCGCAGGAGCTGCAATTATAAGTGCAACAGAAGATAAAAATGAAGCCATAGTAGATGTATTAGCAAGTGCAGATGGAAATTATGGTGACCTTCTTATAACTCCAGGATGTGGTTCTAAAAACCCTATCCGTGAAGATAACGTAAACGATAAATTACAGTACATGAAGATGGCTGGTAATGAAGTCTTTAAAGTAGCAGTAAAAACTCTTACCAATGATGTTATAGAGATACTACAAAAAAATAAAATAGATGCAAGTGAAGTAGATATGTTCATACCTCACCAAGCTAATTACCGTATAGTTGAAGCAGTTCGTAATAAACTCAATTTTCCTTTAGAAAAGTGTGCTATGACAGTTGCAAAGTATGGAAATACATCTTCAGCCTCAATCCCAATGGCAATGAATGATTTATATGAAGCAAGAAAAATCAAAAATGGAGACTTAATGCTCCTTGATGCATTTGGTGGTGGTTTTACTTGGGGAAGTGCTTTAGTAAGATTTGCAGGAAAAAACTTTTAAATATTAACTTTTTATTTATATTTCGAGAGTATAATTTTTTTCTTTACCAATAGGATTAATAATGGATACTCAGTTACAAAATGTCAAAGACGAAATTTCAAAACTTATAGTTGGCCAAGCTCAGGTTATAGACTCACTTTTAGTTGCGCTTGTTTGTGAAGGACATGTACTTCTTGAAGGTGTTCCAGGTCTTGCAAAAACAACGATCATAAACACTTTAGCAAAAACACTTGGTTTAGAGTTTGGAAGAGTTCAATTTACTCCAGATTTGTTACCTTCAGATATAGTTGGAGCTCAAATTTACAATCCTAAAGATAGCCAGTTTGAAACCAAACAAGGACCAGTTTTTACAAACTTACTTTTAGCCGATGAGATAAATAGAGCACCAGCAAAAGTACAATCAGCTCTTCTTGAAGCGATGCAAGAAAGGCAAGTTACTATCGGTGAAAATTCTCTGAAACTACCTTACCCATTTTTTGTTCTTGCAACTCAAAACCCACTTGAAAGTGAAGGAACTTATTCTCTTCCTGAAGCTCAACTAGATCGTTTTATGATGAAGCTAAATGTCACATACAATACAAAAGCCGAAGAGATTGAGATAGCAAAAAGAGTTGCATACAAAACTAAAATAGAGATTCAAAAAGTCATGAGTGCTGATGAGCTTGAAGCTTTAAAAAGTAAGCTTGAAAGCGTACATGTAGATAGTGAAGTTGAAGAGTATATGGCGGATATTGTTTTTGCTACGCGTAATCCTGAACAGTATGGCTTAGAAGAGTTAAAACCCCTCATACGCTTTGGAGCAAGTCCAAGAGGGACAATAGACATGCATAAAGCTAGTCGAGCTAAAGCACTTCTTAGTGGACGTGATTATGTAACTCCTGTTGATGTTGTATTTGTTTCTAAAGAGGTTCTTCGTCATAGAATCATACTTGGCTATGAAGCAGAAGCAGATGATATAACGACAGATACAATACTAGATAAAATCATTGAGGCATTACCAATACCGTGATTTCTCTAAAAAAGATAATTGCAAAGTCAAAAAAATATATTTATGGTGAACTTTTAGGAGAGCATAACTCAAAGCTGATTGGTGATGGTTATGACTTTGCTAAAATACGACCTTATGAGTATGGGGAAAATATACGAAGAGTAGACCCTTTTGCAACGGCAAAAACTGGTGAGATTTACCTGCGAAGTTTTTATGAGAGTCGTGAAGTTAACGTAGAGGTTATTGGGCTTATGAGTGGAAGTCTTTACTTTGGGTCAACCCAGTTAAAACAAGAAAAAGTGGCAGAAGTTATCTCAATTCTTGGATTTAGTGCCGTTAAAAACTCAGACAGTTTTACGCTTTCGCTTTTTAGTGATAGACTCATTGAGAGAACAAAAGCCACAAAAAAAGAGAGTGGTGTTATAAATGCAGTTGAAAAATCTCTACATGTAAAGGTTTTAAATGAGCATATTGATTACGATAAACTGAGTGAATTTGCACTTAAAAAAATAAAAAAACGTTCATATCTGTTTTTAGTAGGAGATTTTTTAGAGACTCCAAAACTAAAGGCTCTTAGCAAAAAGCATGAAGTTGTGCTAATAAGAGTAAGAGATAGATTTGAACAGAATCCGACAGCCATAGGTGAGCTTAGTACGATTGACCCAAGTAGTGGTGAAAAGAGTGAAGTTGTCTTTTTAAAAAGTAGTATAAAAAAGTATGAACAAGAGCTAAAAAAAGCAGACATGAAATTTGCTAGTTACTTAATAGAGTGTAGAGTGAGGTTGATAGAGTGGAGGGGTTAAGAGATATAAAGGGACTAATTGAAGTTGAGGATTATAGTCTCTATATTTTTATTGCTATTGTTATTGTCTCTTTGGTAGTTTTGTTTTTTATCATCAAAAAACTTATCAACTATAAAAGAGTAGTTTCACCAATGAAACGAGCTAGAAAAGAGTTAAAAAACTTAGATTTGAGTGATAGTAAAACTACAGCTTATAAGCTAACACAGTATGGAAAACTATTGAGTGAAGAAGATTTTGATTATCTTGAAAAGTACAAATATAAGAAAGAAGTAACCAAGTTCAATGAAGAAGATTTACAGAAGATAAAAGGGTTTTTAAATGCAGTTTGAGTACCCTTATGTTTTTTTAATTTTAGTAGTGTTTATTGTTTGTGCCTTTACATGTAAAGAAAAAAGTGCCTACATGTATATGCCAGATTTTTTTAAAATATCTTTACATGTAAAGAGAAATTACATAAAAGAGATACTTAAATGGCTAAGTATAGTTCTGCTCATAACTGCTCTTGCTTCACCTCTAACACAAGATGAAAAAGTTGCAACCAAACCAGCTCACGCAGTTATGCTTTTGATGGACGTTAGTGATTCTATGAGTCAAGGTCGTATGGTAGTTAACGCATTGGGTGGTGTTGATAACAAATTAAATGTAGCAAAACGAAAAGCGAGTGAGTACATAAAACAAAGAGTAAGTGACCACGTTGGCATCATAGTATTTGGAGATTTTGCATATGTGGCATCACCTTTGAGTTTTGACCACGATAGTAGTGCAACTCTGCTAGAGAGTATAAAAAGAGGAGTAGCAGGACAAAAGACAGCTATGTACGACGCCCTTTTTCTCTCTGCAAGACTTTTGAAAAACTCTAAAGCAAAAGAGAAAGTTGTAATTCTCTTAACAGATGGTTTTAACACAGCTGGACAGATTCCACTTGAAGTGGCGTTAAATGCCATTGAAGATGAAAAACTAAAAGTATTTACAGTTGGGATTGGGCGATATGGGGATTATGATGAAAATGTTTTGAAGCTTATAGCTAAAAAGAGTGGAGGAGAGTTTTTTTCAGCTCGCAATTCTGATAGTTTAGAAAAGATTTACGTTCACATAGATAGACTTCAAAAGAGTGAACTACGAGCAAAACCAGAGTTTAATAATAACTATCTTTTTATGTACCCGTTGGGGCTTTCCTTGCTATTTTTGTTTGGCTATATACTGTTACATGTAAGAGGAGCTAGAAGATGACTTTTGTATATCCTTGGTTTTTGTTACTTCTTTCTTTAGTTATTCTTTTTTATAGTGCAAAAAAATCTTCCAAAATAGAGCAAGTTTTTTCAAAAGATGTATTGTCAAAACTACAATTTGGTACGATGAGTGGACACAATATAAAGTTTTATCTGTTAATTGTCTCTTTTGTTTTGATGGTCATAGCACTTGCCCGTCCAGTGGTGATTTCAGATGAAAAAAAAGAGGTAAATCAGCAGAGTTTCAACTATGTAATTGCTCTTGATATTTCAAAATCAATGGAAGCAAAAGATATCTTTCCTAGTAGACTCGCATTTGCCAAAAAGGCCATCTATGAAGTGATGAAAAAGACACCAGAAGCAAACATAGCGGTCCTAGCGTATACAAATGATGCTTTTTTAGTTTCACCATTTAGTAACGATTTTAAGAGTATACAGTTTTTGATAGAAAATCTTGATTCAGACTCTCTTAGCTCAAAAGGTAGTCAAATCATTTCAGCTTTAAAAGCGACAAAAAAAGTTTTTGAATCTACAAATGATAGTAAGAAGAGTTTACTTCTAGTGAGTGATGGTGCAGATGGAAGAGATTTAGACAAGATAAAAGAGTATATTGCCCAAAATAACTTGACTCTATATGCCCTTAGTGTCGGAACTAAAAAAGGTACAACTTTGAGTGATAGAGAGGGTTTTATAAAAGACAAAAATGGCAATATAGTAGTCTCTAAAAGAGATGATTCTCTTTCAAAAATAGTAAATGGAGCATATTTAAGTTCATCAGGAGAACTTACAAAACTAGATTGGTTAGTTTCTCATATAAAAGACTCAGTCGATAAAAAAGAGATAAAAAGAGATAAATTTGAGGGAGCGAAAGAGCTTTTTTACTACCCGTTGGCAGTAAGTTTGTTTTTAATCTTTTTTGTTTTTAACTCTTTACGAGTTCCTTTTTTAGTAGTTATATTGTTTGTTCAAGTTGACAGTCGTGCAGATATGTTTGATTTTGTAGATATTTATAAAGCAAAGAAAAGTTATGAAAAACAGGAGTATGAAAAAGCAGAGAAGGGCTTTGCTAAAATAGAGACTCAGAGTGCAAAGTACAACCAAGCAAACTCACTTTACAAACAAAAAAAATATAAAGAGGCATTAAAAGCTTATGATGAGATAGATAGTTTTAGTGGTGAGATGGAACATAAAAGACTTCATAACATGGGTAACTCTTATGCAAATCTTGGTAAAACTGACGAAGCGATAAAGAGTTATGAAAAAGCTCTTAAACTTCAAGATGATGAAGATACAAAAGAGAATTTGAATCTAATGAAAAAACAGAAGAAAAAAGAACAGAAACAAAAAAAGCAAAAGAAAAAGGGTGACCAAAAGCCAAAAGATGATAAAAAGAAGAAAAAAGAAGAGAAGTCTGATGGTAAAAATGAGAATAAAGACAAAAAGAAATCAGACAAAAAACAAGAAGAAAAAAGTCAACAGACTCCAAAAAAAGAGCAAAAAAAGATGACAGAAGCAGAAGCGAAAAAATGGGACAAACGAATGAATAAGCAAAAGTTTAAGACAAAACCAATGACAATTAAAAAAGGAGAGCCAAATGAGATTTCTTGGTAGTTTACTAATTCTTATAAGCTCACTGTTTAGCGCAGATGCATATCTTTCAAAAGCAAATGTTGTGATGGGTGAAAGAGTTGTTCTTGTTTTAAGTGCTGAAGGTAGAGATATAAAATTTCCTGAACTAACCAATATAGAAGGTTTCACGATAACTTCGACAGGAATGAAAGAATTTAGAAATAGTATCAATGGCAAAACAACTAGACATCTTGAAAAGCATTATGCTTTTACTCCTTTAAAAAGTATTTATATACCTCCATTTGAAATAGAGATAGATGGAAAAAAAGAGTTCACAAAAGCTCTTCATATTAAGGTCACAAAAGCCGATATGACGAATAGCCCTTTTGCTCTGGAGATGAAAATTAAAAAGAGTGAAGTTATGCAGTTTGAGGCTATTCCTGTGGAATTTATTTTTAAAAGAGATAAAAACTATGAGGTAAGAGATTTGCGGTTTGCGCCACCAAAGTTTGAAAATTTTTGGGTGAAAGAGGGTAAAAAAAGCAAGCCAGAACTTGTGAATGGTTTTGTGGTCCACAAAATGAACTTTTTTATCTTTCCTCAAAGAGGTGGAGATTTTGAGATAAATCCAGCTAGAGTTGATGTGGGAGTGATGAGCAAAAGTAGAGATATTTTTAGTTCTTTAACAAATCAGCTAAACTGGAAGACTGTTTTTTCTAACACAAAATCTTTACATGTAAAGAAGTTAGAGGGTACAAACTTGTATGGTGATTTTTATATATCTCTACACGTTGATAAAAAAAATATAGATCAAAATAAGGGAGTAAATGCTACTTTGAAGATCACAGGAAGTGGTAATTTTGATGATATAGAAGCATATAAATTTGATATAAATGGTACCAATATCTATAGTGATAAACCATCAATCAAATCCAAAGCAACAGTGGAAAACATGGCTGGTGAATTTGTGCAGAAGTTCTCTATATCTTCAAATCAAGATTTTACTATACCACCTTTGAGTATCACTTTTTACGATTCAAAGACAAAAAAAGTTGCTACTAAAAAAACGGAACCTATAAGCGTACATGTAAATAGCATAGCTCAAGAAGCTCCAGTGCAAGTAAGTTCTACAAAGAAAGATGTTTTGGTTGAAACAAAAAGTAGTGATGTGCCTTTGATTTATGCTTTTGTAGCGGGCGTATTTGCTACGTTGTTTGTAGTGTTTCTTTTCAAAAAAAGAGAGTATAAACTACCAAAATTTAGAAATGATAGAGAACATCTGAAATCACTACTTAAACAAAGAGGAGAAAGTGAAGAGGTAGATAAACAGATAGAAGAGTTAGAGAATAAGCTCTATAAAAAGAGCTTATAATATCTTGTGAATCGTGGTAGCATCACCCATCCATGATTCTAATTCGTCCCATTTCTCATCTTTTATCATCTGCTTACATGTAGAGAGCTCTTTTTCAAAAAGTTCTAGTGATGTAAGTAAGTTTTCTCTGTTTTGTTTAAAGATATCTGACCACATAGTTGGAGAACTTTTTGCAAGACGACTCATATCTTCAAATCCACCAGCAGCAAGAAGAAGTATGCTTTTTGGGTCTTCTTGTCCTATAACACTGTTTGCAAGTGCATAACTGATAGCGTGAGGAAGGTGAGAGATAAAACAAGCATGTTTGTCATGTTCAGTCTCTTCCATAAAAACTATTCTCATGCCTATATGTGAAAAGAGTTGTGTTGCTCTATCTTTGTGAAAATCAGCTGTGTTTTTAGTGCCACAAAAAACAACAATTTTGTTTTGATACAGAGTTTTAAATGCAGCATGTGGACCAAACTTTTCGGTACCAGCCATTGGGTGAGCTGCTACAAAATTGGCTCTTATGGATGCAGGAACACTTTTAATGATTTCACCTTTTGTGCTACCCATATCTACAACTGTTGTTTTTTCATCTATGTCTTCAAGTGAACCTAGAGTGCTTATGATTGCTCCAACAGGGATGGCAAGAAAGATAATATCGCATTTTTTTATCTCTTCAAATGAGACAATTTCGTTTATAAGATTGAGCTCTAATGCGTCTTCACAATTTGTTAGGTTATGGTCATAGCCTAAAACTTTTGATACTAATTTTGTATCTTGGAGCGCTAGTCCCAGTGAACCACCTATGAGTCCTAGCCCTATAATTCCAACTGTCATAAATCTTCCTTTAATTCTTAAAATGGTATTATAGCTACTTTATTTAAAACTCACAACTAGGAATTAAGTAGTATGAAGAAGATTTTAATAGCATGTTTGCTTATGGCAGTATATATGCAAGCAGCAACTGTCAAGAGTTTAAAGTTTGACGGATTAATTCACCTTTCTGAAGAAGTTGCTTCTGAGATGATTGGGATTAAAAAAGGTGATTCGGTAGATATAGAGATTATCGATAAAGCCGTTAAGACACTCTATAAGCAGGGCTATTTTAAAGATGTTTGGGTAGAAGAAGTTGGTGATGGAGAAATCGTATTTTATTTTAAAGAAAAACCAACAGTTGCAAAAATAGAATTAGAGGGAATTGGCGAGAACGATAAAGAGAACGTTTTAGGCTTTCTTGGTATGAAAAAAGGTGAAGTTTACGATATAGAAAAAGCAACTCTTAGTGAACTTAGAGTTATAAAGTTTTATGAAGCACAAGGTTATTTTGACACTGTGGTTGAACATGATACAGAAGTCTTAAGTGGTAGTTCAATAAAAGTAACGTTTCTTATAAATCGTGGTGAAGAAGTTTTTATAAAATCAGTCAAAATGTGTGGAGTTGAAAATTTAGAGTATAGTGATTTTGAACCAAAGTTAGCGAACAAAGAAGCAGAGTGGCTTCCTTGGATGTGGGGATTTAATGATGGAAAACTAAGACTTAGTGATCTGCCAAATGACTCTTCAAGAATCAAAGATGTGTATATGGAGTATGGCTATTTGGATGCTGTAATAAGCGAGCCTTTTTTAAAAACATATATGGACAGTTACACTGCTTCGTTGACTTATAGTGTTGATGAAGGGAAGCAATATAGAATTGGACTTGTTGATATAAAAATGCCAAAAGATTTGAATATCTCAGTAGAAGAGCTAAAAGAAGAGATGGTTCTTCAAACTGATGATGTATTCGATGTAAATCGCCTTAGACGTGATCTTAAAAGAGTAGAAACAGCAGTAGCTGATTTAGGTTATGCTTATGCAAGAGTTATCCCTGATATTAACAAAAAGAACGAAGAAGCTATTGCTGATATATATCTTAGAATTATTCCAGGAAATAAAGTATATATCAATGATGTTCGTATTTCAGGAAACAGTAGAACCATAGATAGAGTTATAAGGCGGGATATATTTTTAGCAAATGGAGATTTGTATAATAGAACCGACTTACGAGATACAAAAGGAGCTCTTGGAAGAAGTAGCTACTTTGAAACTGTAAATATAGTAGAAAAAAGAGTAAGTAAAGATAAGATAGATTTAGTCGTGGAAGTAACAGAAGCATCAACAGGAAGTATTGGTGGTGGTATAGGTTATGGCTCATCAGATGGATTTCTTATTAATGCAAATTTATCTGACTCAAATATATTTGGTTCAGGAATGACTGCTTCAGTTGATATTGAAAGAAGTGACAAAGAGTTGAGTGGTAGACTATCTTTGCAAAACCCTCGAATGTTTGACTCTATCTATAGTATGGGTGGAAGTGTTTATAGAAGAAAAAGTAAATATAAAAATACTACAACTGCAGAGTATGAGGCAACTACGACAGGTTTTAATGTTAATGTAGGAAGACGTTTTGGAAGACGCTGGGGAACATCTGTAGGTTATGTTCTTGAAGATAAAAAGTATGATTATAAAGATAAAAATGTTGTAAATAAATATTCTGATTTACTTAAAAGTGCTATTATTCCTAGTGTTAGATACAATAGTACAGATAACTATCAACTTCCACGCAATGGAATTAGCTTTAAGAGTTCACTGGAGTATGCTGGTGTTGGTGGAGATGCTAAGTTTGTTAAAAGTATGACAAAATTTAACTATTACTATGGTTTAAGAGATAGCATAAAATATGATTTAATTTTAAGATATAAGATGCAAACTCACTACCTATATGATAATGGATTTATTCCCATAGATGAATATTTGACTATGGGGGGCATTAGTACTGTAAGAGGGTACAAATCTGGTTCTATCGGACCAACTACACCATATTTAGATTCCAATAAAAATCCTATTATAGGTACCAATGGAAAACCTCTATCATATAAAAATGGCAATATGATGTTAGTGAATACTGTAGAAGCAAGCTTCCCTCTTATAGAAAGATTAAAGATGCGTGGAGCTATTTTCTTTGATTACGGTATGATAGGTCACGATAGTATTGATGATGAGATTAGAGCTGGTACAGGAGCTGTTTTGGAGTGGGTATCTCCAATGGGACCTATTTCACTTATCTTTGCTCATCCATTGCTTCAAGAAGCAGGCGATAGAACTGCAAGTTTCGAGTTTACAATGGGAAGGCAATTTTAATTTAAAGGAATCTGACTTGTCTCAATGACAATTGCAAAGGAGGCTGGTTTAACTAGCTTCTTTATACACTCTTTTGCTAAAAAGAGTTTTTGTGAACTTTTTATAGTTAATGTATGATTTTCATAGTTAAACTCTAATTCTATATTTGAGAAGTTAGCATTTAGACACTTTGCAAGTGAGATTATAAAACTCAGCCAATTTACTATCTCTATCTTAGGAAGCAACATTTCATAAGCCTTGACATCTTCAAAGCTAGGTAACTTTTTTGTGTGATATTTTACTAAAAGAGCTATAAGAATTCTTTGTTGATGTGAAAAGTTATAGTTTAGGTTGTTAGTTATAAAGTAAAAACTATGAAGATGCTCTTGATAAAAACTAAGGCTTCTTCCTATGTTGTATAGTTTTGCAGCTACTCTTAATTCTTTTTTATATTCTGGGTTAATTTGGTGAATGTACTCCAATGCATCAAAAAGTTTGAGTGCAGTTTTACTGACATAAAGACTCTCTTTTTTGTCACTTATAAATCTATCGCTTAGACTTTTCTCACTTACTCTAAAATTTGTTGGAAATCTTTGGTTTGATGAACGAAGTAAATCTTGAAGATAGACTCCTTCTCTTACTCCTGCTCCATTGGTAATTATTTTTTTTACTTTTAAGTGTTCAATAAGAGCATTAAAAATAGCACAACCCTCTCGCATGGTATCATATCTATCTTTTTTTATACCGAATTCTTTTAACTCCAATGTATCGGCTAATATTATCTGTTTCAATAAGTATTTATACTCTTCAATGTTGTATTCAAAGCCATGAATAGTTTTAAGTGGGTAGTCCATCTTCTCCATTACCATATTGGAAAAAGCTCTTATGGTTCCACCTATTCCTATGATAGTTTCTGAATTAAAATGCTCAGGTAAGTTTTTTAAATTTTTATTTATAAACTCTTTTGTATTATCAAATTCATTTATTTTGTTAAAAAAAAGTTCTTTGAGTCTAACAGTTCCTATATCAATAGAGATAGTATCTACTATCTTGCCATCTTTAATGGAAGCTAGTTCAGTCGAACCACCACCTACATCTATAGTAGTTGCATTTTGTATTGGCATTAGAAGATTTAATGAAGCTAGTGCTCCAAATTCAGCCTCTTTTTTACCATCTATGATTTTTATGTTAAGTTTCAAATCTTTTTTAATTCGTTTTATAAACTCGTTTGCATTTGGAGCATCACGTAAGGCTGAAGTAGCTACACAAAATGTTTTGTTGCACTTTAGATTTTTTATGATATGACAAAAATCTTCTAATGCATCATAGGCTCTTTGCATAGGTATATTTTGAAGAGTTCCCCCATTCTCATAGGCACCCTCTCCAATACGTATACGACTCTTTATCTCTTTTACAAGATGAAAGGCATAAGCACTACTTTTCTCAAACACAACCATTCTAGCTGAGTTTGAGCCTATATCTATAACGGCTGTGCGTTTTGCCATTACTCTTCGCTAGTTACTTGCTCAAATTTTAGCTTAAGCTCTGCAATTGTCTCAACATTGTCAGGATCTGGAATTATACACTCAACAGGACAAACAGCTATACATGAAGGCTCGTCATAATGACCAACACACTCAGTACATACATCTGGATCGATTATATAAATTGGATCAGCTTCTTCTATTGCGTAGTTTGGACACTCATCTCTACAAGCATCACATGCTATACATTCATCAGTTATTAATAGTGACATTTTTAATCTTTCAATTTTTTTCAACTTTATACACTAATATAACTTTAACTGGGCTTATATATCACATTTTTTGGCATTTTTCGTCATTTTTTTGTTAGAAATAGGGATATGAAGAGTTGCAACTGCTCCATTGTGGTTTTTTCTATTTTTTATAGTTATTGTAGCTCCAATTGCATCAGCTGCCCCTTTTGCTAAAAATAGTCCAAGTCCAGCTCCCTCTTTCCCCCCATATCTCTTAAATGGAGCAAAAAGGTCTTGGCTCTCATCTATGCCAACTCCTTCATCTATAACGTGTATATTGATTCCATCAGAGTCTGTAAAGCTTCTTATTTCAATTTCCCCGCCCTCAGCAGTAAATTTGATAGCATTTTGTACAAAATTTTGTAGTATGTGTATCAGAAGTGTAGGTTGAATCATAATAGGAAATGACTTTGGAGAGAAGTTCTTAGTGATGGTTTTTTTAGCTTGGTGAGCAAGTATTTCAAAGTTATTGGCTCTCTCTTTTAAAAATTTTATTAAATCTATCTCAATAGGCTGCTCAAATTGAGCACCTTCAAGACGGCCTATCTCTAAGATACACCCTATCATCTTGTTCATTTCATCTATGGTTTTGTTATTATGACGAAGAGTATTTATATATTTCTCTTCATCTCTTTTTTTAAGTAGCGTTACTTCATTTTTAGTCTTCATGACTGCTAGGGGAGTTTTAAGCTCATGAGCAGTTCCTATAAAGAGTTCTTTTTGATACTTCACAAAAGTGTGAATCCTATCTACTAGTTTGTTAATACTAATGGCTAGAGGTTCAAACTCATCTGGTATATTTTTTGTATTTATTGATTGAAAAAAGTTTTCATCCATGGCTGCTAGTTTTGTGGTTAAAGAGTGAATTGGGATTATAAGCATTCTTGAAAGAAGAAGTGCATAGAAGATAACTAAAAATATAGTTATAAAGTTTATGACTATGATACTTTGTAAGATTTTATCTAAAAGTTTATCTGTATTTGATATGTTTTTTGTAACTGCTAAAAATGTTGATTTCTTTTTATCAAATGGATAGTATATAGTTAAAAAACTCTCGCCTCTTTTTTTATACTGTTCAAAATTTATTTTCTGTTTTTTATCTGCCCTAACAACAACTTTTAAATTACTATCATTAGTAACAATAACATGTTTAAAAAGGGCAATTCCTGTAACACCTAAGGCACGAGAATGTTCTGTAGATATTTTAGTAGCTTCTTTGGTGAGTTCAACATTTAAATCTTCGTAGATTGATATTTTTATGTAGTTGTAGAGAATAGCGGAGAAGATTACAATCAGTGTAGCCGAAGCTAACACTAATTGTAATGCAAATTTGTTTCTTATACTTTTTTTGGAAAACAAAATCTATAACCTCTACGTCTTACCGTTTCGATTGTAGAGATTTCTAAAGGCTTGTCCATTTTTTGACGAATCTGGTTGATTGCAACTTCAATTACGTTTGGAGTAACTAACTCTGGTTCTTCCCAGATAGCGTCTAGTAGCTGCTCTTTAGATACGATTTGGTCACTATGACGTGCTAGGTGAGTAAGAACTTCAAAAGGCTTACCTTTTAGCTCAATCTCTTGACCTTTATAAGTGATTTTTTCTTCATCAGGGTCTATTACTAAGTCATCAATTTTGATTACGTTAGTTCCACCAAATCTAAGTCTAGCTTCGATTCTAGCAACTAAAATATCAAAATCAAATGGTTTTTTAATATAGTCATCAGCACCAGCTTTAAGTGCTTTGATTTCGCTCTCTTTATCATCTTTTGCAGAGATTACAACACAAGCAGTTCTTGGTGCTTTTTGTTTAACAAGTGCTATTAAATCTATACCGTCACCATCTGGAAGCATCCAGTCAGTTAAAATTAGGTCATAGTTTCTTATGCCTACATAATACTCAGCATCTTTATAATTCTCAGAACTATCAGTTTGGTAACCAAACTCTTGTAGCCCTTCAGCAATTGTTTTATTTAGAGTAACTTCATCTTCTACTATTAAAATTCTCATTATATTCCTTTAAGGTTATTAGTTAAAAGCGAAGTATACCATAATTTTAGGTAAATTTAAAGTTTTTTTTATATTTTTTTAATATTCTATTTTTGATGCAACTGAAACATCGGCGTGAGCGAGAATAGTAGGTTTAGAAATTTTAAGTTTGATTGAAGATATTTGTGAAAACTTACTTTTTATCTCTACATGTAGAGATAAAAGTGCCTCTTCTATGAGCCCAAACTTGTTGTTTTTGATACTATTTTTTACTAAATTAGAAAGAGTTGCATAGTTGATAAAAGATTCTTTTTTATATTCATAATCTAGTTTTATGTTAACTATGACTTTTTGAGGAACTAATCGTTCCTCGGGAAGTATGCCTATGATTGCATCAAAAGTTAAATTTTCAACATAGATCGTCATACTACTTTTGACTCTTTACCACTAAAAAGTCTCATGATGTTAGGCACATGTTTATAAACGATTAAAAAAGCGATTATAAAAAGAGGTGCATGAGTCCTTATTTCATGGATCTCTGGGTGAATAATAAATGATGATACAAGAAGTGTTATAAGAGCTATTAAAGATGATAGTGATGATACCTTGAGTATTTTACCAGCTATAAACCAAGCTATAACAGCTAAAACAGTTTCTAAGGGTAGCATAAAAAGCATAACACCCATTCCAGTAGCTACGCCTTTACCACCTTCAAACTTCAAATAAGGACTATAACAGTGTCCAATAACAGCTAGTATAGCAACCATCCACAGTGTTTGCTCGCTGAGTCCCATGAAAGAAGCAACTGCTAATACAGCCATGCCTTTAAAAGCATCAAGAAGAAGAGTTGCAATGGCTATTTTTTTAGCTAGTGAAGGGTTCGAGTTTTTTAAAACTCTAAGGACATTAGTTGCCCCAATGCTTCCACTACCACTTTCACGTACGTCTATTGATGTAAATTTTTTAGCTAAAAGAAGCCCAAAAGGGATACCTCCAACTAGGTAAGCTACTATATAAAACTGAATATTGATGTTTGAAAATAAATCCATTTGAATCCTATGTATAAATAATTGGTGATTATTATACATAATTTGTTATAATGCTAAGCTTTATGTAACTGACCTTATGCACCATCTATACTTTTAGATGGTTTATCTTTGCTTTTAGTACGAGGCAAAGTCTTGAAATCCTAGCCTTAGCTAAGATGAAAGACTTTAACGAAGTAATAAAGGCAAAGATAAGCCACCCTTTGGGTAAAAGCATAAGATATCAACTGCTTCGTTAGATTCGTTCACCTTAGCTCTTGCTAAGCTCTCACAAATCTGCCTCACATTTGACATCTTATGCTTTTATCTAAAAATATAGATGGTGAATAAGAACAGTTTAAAGAAGGAATTTATTTTGACACTAAATAAAGAGATACAAAAATTAAAAGAAGAATTAGACGTAACTATTGTTGCACATTTTTATCAAAAAGATGAAGTATTTGATATGGCGGATTTTACAGGAGATTCACTAGAACTTGCAAAGTATGCAGCACGCGATAAAAGTCAAAATTTGATTTTTTGTGGTGTTGGTTTTATGGGGCAGAGTGTTAAGATATTGGCTCCGAAGAAAAGAGTCTTGATGCCTCGTATGGCATGTTGTGCTATGGCTAAGATGATAGATGTCGAGTATTATGACCAAAATGTAAAGACTTTGGAAGAGGCCGGTATCAAAAAAGAGGATATTATGCCTGTTACATACATCAACTCATCGGCTGAAGTAAAAGCAGCTGTTGGTAAGATGGGTGGTTATGTCTGTACCAGTTCAAATGCAAAAGTTATTATAACAAAAGCTCTAAAAAGTGGTAAAAAGATACTTTTTGTACCAGACAGGTGTTTAGGACAAAATATAGCAATAGATATGGGACTAAAGTCTTGCGTAGTTGGAGATGGAAGCGACCCAAAAGAGTCTGACATCATCTGTTATAACGGTTTTTGTTCAGTTCATCAGCTTTTTGAGGTAGAAGATATAGAGTTTTATAGAGAAAAATACCCAGATATTTTAGTTGTAACGCACCCAGAGTGCAAGCCAGAAGTGTGTGAAAAGTCGGATTTTGTAGGCTCAACTAGTCAAATTATAAAGTACATCAAAGAGTTGCCTTTGGAACAAAAAGTAGTAGTTGGAACTGAGTATAATATGGTAAATAGACTACGAGATAAAAATACTTATGTGCTCTCATCAACTAAACCAGAGTGTCCAACTATGAACGAGACAAGATTGGAAGATTTAAGAGATACTCTTTTGAGAATAAAAGCAGGAAATTATGAGAGTGAAATCACCATAAGTG